>OCVV012828716.1_pt1 | contig 117376 bp, 84 predicted proteins | sample 1539721 | NCBI WGS metagenome assembly OCVV01 (sample SAMN02144230, study PRJEB22623) | gut metagenome | biome: sheep rumen | host: Ovis aries | place: New Zealand
TGACTCCATTTTGTCGGGTAGGCGAGATTCGAACTCACGACCTCCTGCTCCCAAAGCAGGCATTCTAACCGGGCTGAACTACTACCCGCACAAAAGCGGGTGCAAAGGTACAACAATTTTTTGACATGCGCAAATATTTGCGGTACTTTTTTGTGTTTTTTCGCAAAAAGCGGTCAAAAAACGTTGGTTCTTCTATTTCAGCAGCGCGCCATTCGCATCATAAATCCTTCCGCCGAAGGAGACATACACGGTTCCGGCATGAAGGAATTTTGCCGCCGCACGGAGTTGCTCTTGGCTTAGTTGCGGAAGAGCGGTTGCGGATCCGGCCTGAATCGTGAAGGTATGCATGATTACCGTCGTCGGCAGGTAGTTATGGTTACCGGGATGGTACGCAATCACAGTCACTTCGCCTTCGTTCTCCGGCATAATCATACCCTCCTCTATCGAGAGCAGACAAGCCGTATAAGCGTACGTAATCTCAAGGCCGGAAGAGAGCGTCGCGGTAGAAGGCACTGGGGTACCGATAGTCAGTTCTGACTCCTGGTTCTCCCAAAGGATGGTCTGCACGGCTTTGTTGACATGCAGCGCCACCGGCATGGTCGCATCATTATAGATCGCCGTGTTCTCCGGCGTGAAACGCAACGAGAGCATATAATCGCCGGCATCGAGAATCGTATCGGGAGCGATGTTGAGCCATGAGAGCGAACCCGGCACCTGACCGATGAGTTCATGGATTACCGCCTCGTTCAAGGGCTGACCATATGTGATATCTTCTACCGAAAGGCTGATCGTCGGATTAGCCTTATGGATGAGGAGGGTTTTCTCAATAGAGTTAGCTGCGTTGTACTTATAGTTACCGGGCTGCGTAGCCGTAATAGTGATAGTGCCGGAGCTATAGATACGCAGGATATTTCCTTCTACCTGAGCGATTGTCGGGTCAGAGGTCTGATAAACGACCTCCAAACCGGAGGAAGTGAAGGCATTGAAACTAAGTTCATCGGTGGCGATACACTCACTGAGGGTCTGCGGCCAAGAGAGCGTCTGGTCGTATTTGGACGTCGTACCGGAGACAGCGATGCGCGCCTCACGTCCTTCACCCGAGATGATGATCTCGCCGGAATGCGTACCGGCTTCCTCATGCGAATAGAAGAGGGTAATAGTAGTCTTCTGATCCACAAGGTTCTTCTGACCTACGGTCTCCACGGACGCCGAGAAATGCGGGTCGGTAGAGGTGACGGAAGCCACGATATTGGTCCACGAGACAGTCACATTCTTCGTTGCTACAGGGTCATCAACCATAGCCGCAGCCGGTTCCCATTCTTCGATACCGACACTCAGGCTCTTGAGTTCGGAGACGCGGATATTACTGAAAGCCGCAGCGGTACGACCCGTAGCAGCGAACTTAATATAGCGCGTAGAGGTAGAAAGAACAGCCGAATCCGCCTTGTTGGAGGCAATGGTATTGCCTTCCGTAGAGAAGACCTGTTGCCAGTTGTTATGATCGGGTGACTGATAAACCGTGATCGTACCATTCGAAGCGCCCTGCCAAGCGAAATAGAGCTTCTGAGCGATACCTATCTGCGGAAGCGCGATGACGCACTCGTCATTATAGGCATTGCCTATGATGATAATCTTACCTATCGCCAGATGGGCACCCAGACCAAACACACCATTATTCCAAGACACGTTCTCGGTCTTGGAGATAACCGTCTGGGCATTGTTAAAATCGGCTTGCTTGAACTCCGTATCCCACGCTAATTGCGCAGAAAGAGAAAGTGAGAGTACCGCAAAGGCACAGAGAATAAAGATCTTTTTCATACTGTATAAATATCTAACTAATAACGAACGTATAACCAACTAATAACTAACGATTGTACCGTTAGAGGGTAACGATTTGGCCCTTTTCGGGTATTTCTATATTCCTGAATCCGGCATCGTGCAGGTGTCCTTTGTAGGTCTCTGCGGCGGCTTCTTCGCCATGGACGATGAAGGTCCGCTGGACTTGATCCACCGTGAGAGAGCGCGTGAGGTAATCGATCATCTCTTGGTAGTCGCCGTGTCCGGAGAAGCCTTCAATCTTCGTGATCTGCGCTTTGATCTTGCGGTCGAGACCGAAGATAGAGATCCACTGGAGTCCGGGTTGCTGAATACGTGCGCCGAGGGTGGTGGGTTCGCAATAACCGACGATAAGGATCGTGCAGCGCGGATCGGATATATGGTTCGCCACGTGGTGTTTGATGCGTCCGGCCTCCAACATACCCGAAGCGGAGATGATGATACAGGGTTCGTCCTTGTGGTTAAGCGCTTTGGATTCGCGGATGTCGGTGATATACCGCAGGGTATTGAAACCAAACGGATCGGAGTCAAAACGAAGTGTGTCGTGCACCTCTTCACTCAGTTCCTCGGGGTACATACGGAAGATCTGGGTCGCGTTAGTGGACATCGGCGAGTCCACATAGACGGGGATTTGCGGCAGACGGCCGTCGTTATAAAGCCGGTTGAGGACATAGACGATCTCCTGGGTTCTGCCTACCGAGAAAGACGGGATCAGCAGTTGGCCCTTGCGATAGACACAGGTATCCTCAACGACGCCTAAGAGTTGTTCCTCTGTCACTTCTTCTTCCTCATGCAGACGGTCGCCATAGGTCGATTCGCAGATGAGGTAATCGCATTGGGGGAAGAGTTGTGGCGAAGGCAGGATATGACAGTGCTTCCGGCCGATGTCACCGGTATAGGCTATACGCTTCCAGCGGCTTTCTTCATAGATCTCCAGCGAGCAGATGCCCCCCCCGAGCATATGGCCGGAGTTGGTGAAGGTCAGCAGGACGTCGTCGAAAACCCGGAAACGGCGGTCATAACTATACGTCACAAAATGCCGCATCACCTGCTCCACTTCACGCTGGGAGTACAGAGGTTCGATCTTATAGGTCTTGCCTTTCTCCTTATGCGGGTGTTGGCGGTCGATCTTCTTATTGTACGTACGGACATCCTGCTCCTGGATAAAGGCCGTGTCGGCAAGCATGAGAGCACAGAGATCGCGCGTAGCCGGCGTGCAGTAGATATCCCCGCGGAAGCCCATCTTATAGATATACGGGATGAGTCCCGAATGGTCGATATGCGCATGGGAGAGCACGACGCAATCCAGTTTCTTGGGATCAAATCCCAGATCGCGGTTTGCTGCATCGGTCTCCATTCCTTTGCCCTGGTACATACCGCAATCCAAAAGAATGGTATGTCCCGAATCGGTAGTAATCAGATGTTTACTGCCCGTTACTTCGCGAGTTGCGCCTAAGAACTGAATCTTCATACGTACATAAAATTTTGCCACAAAATTACTATAAATTTTGCATATATACAAATTTTTTTGTACCTTTGCACAAATTTTCTTAACAACAATGAAGAAATTAGTAATTTTCAGTATGGCATTGATGGCGTTAGTTGGCGCAGGTTGCCAAAAAACAGAAGAAGGGAAGGCGCCCATTACGAAGCCTCAGATCACGATTGAGGGCGGTCGTCTGACTCCGGAAGGTCTTTGGGCGATGGGTCGCATCGGTAGTGTGAAAAGCGACATTGAGACAGGTCTGCTCGCATACACCGTGAGTTATTATTCCGTGGAGGAGAACCGGAGTACGACTTGGATTCGGATTGTGAATCCATATTCAGTAGAAAGTCAAAAGTCGAAAGACCGTCCTTCGGACTCAAAGCAATTAACTATTGTTGATGAGTTTGTAGGTTCAGAGCCGGCGTGGTTCGGCAACAGCGGTGCGTTGGCGTACCTCAAAGGCGGCAAACTCTATATCCGCCGCGACAAAGAAGAAGTGGAGGTCGAAGGTACAGAGGATATAGAAGGCTTCCTACTCTCCCCGATGCGGGATAAGATCATTCTTGTGAAGCAGGTGAAGACCGTTCAGACGACCGCAGACAAGTATCCGGATCTGCCTTTGGCTACGGGTCACATGCACGAGGATCTGATGTACAAACACTGGGACGAATGGACGGAGACGGCCCCGCAGCCCTTTGTCTATGAGCTGCAGACCGAATACTACGGCGAAGGAGAACGTATTAAATCCGCCAAACTTGGCGGATGCGTGAATATTCTGGAGGGCACAGCATTCGAATGTCCGATGAAGCCTTTCGGCGGCATCGAGCAGCTGGCGTGGAACCCCAACAACGAGGAGATTGCCTATACCTGCCGCAAAAAAACAGGCTTAGAGTATGCCGTTTCGACCAACAGCGACATATACCTATTTGATATACGTACGCGTGCGCATAAGAATATCACGTCCGACAACAAGGGCTACGACACGAACCCGAGTTATTCGCCGGATGGCAAGTGGATCGCCTGGCAGTCGATGGAGCGCGACGGCTATGAGAGCGACGAGAACCGCCTCATGGCGATGAATATGGAGACGGGCGAGAAACGTTTCCTCAGCCGCGCGATGGACACCAATGTCGATGAGTACCAGTGGCTGGACGACACCTCGCTCGTCTTTACCGCTTGCAAACAGGCTACCGTACAACTCTACCGCGTCACCCTCGACGGATGGACGTCCAAACTCACGGAGGGGCAACACGATCTCGGACTTGGCGACGTGACCGACTATCAGGCTTATCTGCTCGGTCACTCGATGCGTCAGGCGAACGAAATCTACCACCTCGACATCCGAAACGAGGGCGCGCTCGAACAACTCACCTACGAGAACGACAATATCTACTCCCAGATAGAGCGTTCCACCGTCGTGCCGCGCTGGCAGAAGACTACCGACGGCAAAGATATGCTGACGTGGATCATCTACCCGCCGCATTTCGATCCGGCGAAGAAATACCCGACCATTTTGTACTGCGAGGGCGGTCCGCAAAGCCCCGTAAGCCAGTTCTGGTCCTTCCGTTGGAACTTTATGATGATGTCCGCAGGCGACTACATCATCGTGGCGCCGAACCGCCGCGGTCTGCCGGGCTTCGGCAAGGAGTGGAATGAAGAGATCTCCGGCGACTACGGAGGCCAGTGTATGAAGGATTACTTCACCGCGATTGATGAGTTCTGCACCGAGCCCTATGTGGACAAAGACCATCTGGGATGCGTGGGCGCATCGTTTGGCGGTTTCAGCGTCTATTGGTTAGCCGGACACCACGACGGACGATTCAAAGCCTTCATAGCCCACGACGGTATCTTCAATCTCGAGATGCAATACCTCGAGACCGAAGAAAAATGGTTTGCTAACTGGGATATGGGCGGCGCATATTGGGAAAAGGACAATGCCATCGCCCAGCGCACGTTTGCCAACAGCCCGCATAAATTCGTGGACAAATGGGACACCCCTATCCTCTGCATACATGGCGAGAAAGACTACCGTATCTTAGCCAACCAGGCGATGGCTGCCTTCGATGCCGCCAAGATGCGTGGCGTACCGGCGGAGTTGCTGATCTTCCCGGACGAGAACCACTGGGTTCTCAAACCCCAGAACGGCATCCTATGGCAGCGCGAGTTCCGCGGCTGGCTGGATAGATGGCTGAAGGAATAGTTTAGAGTTTAGAGTTTAGAGATTAGAGATGAAGTATAATTACGAATACGAGATTAAGTACCAGGAGGTGGACGGCAAGAAGAAACTCCGCCTCTTCAACCTGGAGAACTACCTATTGGAGGTAGCGGGAACAGTGGCGGATGAGTTGGGATTCGGTATCGCCAACCTCCATCCGAGAGGGCTGACCTGGATTCTAACAAGGCTGAGCGTAGAGATGTATGAACTGCCTACGCATTGCGAGAAGGTACGTTTTGAGACCTGGATCGAGTCCAACGCACACATGCTCAGCACTCGTGACTTTCGGATTTATAAGCCTAACCCCGACCCTTCCCTAAAAGGAAGGGAGGAAGAATGGATTTTAATAGGCCAATGCAAGTCCGTTTGGGCAGTATTGGATCTGGAGAAGAGAGAGATCGTGAATATCTTCGACGACCCGATGTTTGAGGGCTGCGTGGACGGCGAGGTGATCGACATGCCCCGCGTGCGTATGACCACCATCCCCGAACCGACGGGCATCGTACCGCATAAAGTCGTTTATTCGGACATCGACTACAACGGGCATTGCAACTCGTGCCGATACCTGCAAGCCATGACCGATGCGTATCTACCGGACTACTATGGCAAGAAAGTGCGCCTCGACATCAACTACTCTAAAGAAGCCATGCTCGGCGAGGAGCTGCAGACACTCTATCTCGTCACAGAAGACGGCGTACAATACCAGCAGAAGAACCCGCACGGCGAGACGAGTTGCTCAGCCAAGGTGAGTATTCTATGATTTAGGATTTAGGGTTTAGGATTTAGGATTTATTATGGATATACAACAGGACACAACGCTCTTGAAGCGCCCCACAGAGTTGGAATGCGACGTAGTGCGATTCCAGAACCAGAAAGACAAATGGATAGCGTTCGTCGGGCTGAAGGACGGCAGACCGTATGAGATCTTCACCGGTCTGGCGGATGACGAGATGGGTATCGCATTACCCAAATCCGTGACAAAAGGGAAGATTATCAAGGTGCCAAAAGAAGACGGCCACCACCGATATGATTTCCAGTTTGTCAACACCCGCGGCTTCAAAACGACCGTCGAAGGACTCAGTTATAAGTTCGACCGCGAGTTCTGGAATTATGCCAAACTCATCTCCGGCGTGCTTCGGTATGGCATGCCGATCGACCAAGTAGTACACATGATCAGCGGCCTGCAGATGGACAGCGACTCTATCAACTCCTGGACTACCGGCGTAGCGCGAGTACTCAAACGCTACATCCCCGGAGCCGAAGTCGAAGATATTGAAGAATAAAAAGATAGAGACCCGCAAAGGTCTCTATCTTTTTTACTTTTCTGCAATAAATCGCGTCTCGAGCATTCCGAGCGACTGGTTCTCGACCACCTTAATGCCGTATTTTCTACGCCACTGAGCAGCTAAGGATCTCCACCACCCTTTCGTCACATACGCATAGAGATAGGGGTGCAGATGAAGCTTCATTCCCCTTCCGTGCTTCTCGTACTCTTGTTCGCATTCTTCGGCAATCTTATCCGTATAGAGGAGCGATGCCTGGATCTTGCCTTTGCCCATACAGGTAGGACATACTTCTTCTACCTCCACCTCTACAGCCGGACGGACGCGCTGGCGGGTGATCTGCATCAGACCGAACTTACTCAGCGGTAAGACGTTATGCTTCGCGCGGTCGCGATCCATTAGTTTGCGTACGTAGTCGTAGAGTTGCTGCTGGTGCTCCTTGGAGTCCATATCGATAAAATCGACGATGATGATTCCGCCTATATCCCGGAGTCGCAGTTGGTGAACCAACTCATCCGCCGCCAGCATATTAAACTGGTACGCATTCTCTTCCTGGTCCTCATAGATCTTCTTACTACCGGAGTTGACATCAATGGAGAATAGTGCTTCGGTCTTATCGATGATGAGGTAGCCCCCATGCTTAAAACCGACCGTCCTGCCGAGGCCCGTTTTCATCTGACGGGTAATGTCGAAATGGTCGAAGATAGGTTGCTCGCCTTTGTACAGCTTTACGATCTTGGCGCTCTCGGGAGCAATGAGCTCGAGGTAATTGCGCACGTCGTCATAGATGTCCTTGTCGTTGATCTGAATAGATGTGAAATCCGGGCTGAGTACGTCCCGGATGATACCGAGGGTGCGGCCCATCTCTTCACTAACAAGGCTAACGGGTTCTTTCTGCTGGAGCGCCTTAACGGTCTGCTGCCACCGCTCCATTAATAATCGTAACTCATTGTCCAACTCGGCTGCACGTTTATCCTCCGCTACGGTGCGGACGATGATTCCGAAGCCCGCAGGCTTAATGGAGAGCAGGAGTTGTTTCAAGCGCTGACGTTCTGCCTCGCGCTTAATTTTCTGACTTACCATAACGCCGTCGGCAAAGGGGATGAGTACTATATTGCGGCCGGCGATAGAGATCTCCGCGGTCAGCCGCGGACCCTTCGTATTAATGGGTTCCTTAGAGACCTGAACCAGCAGCGTGTCGCCTACTTTGAGTACATCCGCTATTTGCCCTTCTTTGCCTACTTCCGGTTGCCGAGGGGTCTTGGTTACCACAGGCATCTTTTTCCGGTCTGACACGGCTTTGGTAACATAGGCATGCAACGTACGAAACTGAGAACCTAAGTCCAAATAATGCAGAAAAGCTTCTTTCTCATGACCTACATCCACGAAGACTGCATTGAGCGCCGGCATGACCTTTTTCACTCTACCGTAGTAGATATTGCCCACCGCGAAGTTATCCTGATTCCGTTTCTCACGGTTCACCTCCTGCAGACGGTCATCCTCGGTCAGCGCGATAGCTATCTCTTGCGGCTGTACATCCACAATCAATTCGCTTTTCATACTTGAAAGGATTAAAAAAATAAACAAAAAAGCCTTGTGGCAAACTCGCCCACACCTGAGCAAGCTTAGCGCCACAAAGCTAAAAGCAATCGTCAATTACTTATGCTTATGACGATTCTTACGCAGGCGTTTTTTACGCTTGTGCGTAGACATCTTATGTCTCTTATGCTTCTTTCCGTTTGGCATAATGAATAAAATTAATTAAATGGTTATTATACTGTTATTGATTTTAGTCTTTCTTCATCGGTTTGGTCTTCTCCACTGCCTCTTTAAACTCTGCAGCGGGTTTGAAAGCCGGCACGCTATGACCCGGTACAAAAACCGTCGAGCGCGCAGTAATATTCCGAGCAACTTTGTCCTTGCGCTCCTTCAACAGGAACGTACCAAATCCACGGAGATAAACGTTCTCTCCCTTTGACATGGTTTTCTTCACATTGCTCATAAACTTCTCTACTACCATGCTAATCGTGGTCTTATCTAATCCCGTAGAGATTGCAATTTCTGTAATGAGTTCTGCTTTTGTCATATATCCTTGATTTAATCTAAATTTCCGATTCCAAATTCCGCCTGCTATCCGGAAAATTATCTCCATCGGCGAAAAAACGCGGCAAAATTACAAAATTATTTTGACATGTGCAAATTTTTTTGTATTTTTGTGCTCAAAATCAGTCATTTAGGTGATTTTAGCAGTCAAAATGCAGGACAAAACACTCATATATAGCCATTTATACGCTTGGTATGAGTCTTCCAAGCGCATTCTCCCCTGGAGGGAGACGGAGGATCCATATGCAATATGGTTAAGCGAGGTGATCTTACAGCAGACCAGAGTGGCCCAAGGGTTGGATTATTACCGACGATTCCTGGACCATTGGCCTACTGTCAAAGCACTGTCTGAGGCGGATGAAGCGGAAGTTTTGCGCGAGTGGCAGGGCTTGGGTTACTACAGCCGTGCTCGGAATCTGCATAAGGCGGCGAAACAGATAGTTGAAAGTCGAAAGTCGAAAGTCGAAAGTCGAAAGTCGAAAGATTATTTTTTTCCGCAGACGTTTGAGGAATTGCGTGCTTTACCCGGTATAGGCGATTATACCGCCGGAGCAATCGCTTCGTTTGCGTACAATCTTCCCTATCCGGCAATGGACGGAAACGTCTATAGGGTCGTAGCGCGGCTCATGGATATCGACGAGCCGTTTGACACCACAGCAGGCAAAAAACTCTTCCACCGGCGTATTGAAGAGCTATTGGATAGAGATCATCCCAGGCTTTTCAACTCCGCAATCATGGAGTTTGGTGCGCTCTACTGCACGCCGGTCTTAGGCGACGCATGCGAAACCTGTCCGCTGAAGGATTTCTGCGCGGCTCATGCGCACGGCACGGCCGATTTGTTACCTGTACGAAAACCTCGTCCCAAAGTCCGAGACCGATGGATCGACTACCATATCTACCTTGCCCCCGTAACCGATAACCTCTCCCCCATTACCCTTATTCAACGCCGCGAGAACCCGAAGGACATCTGGTATCACCTATACGAGTTTCCCTGCGAGGAAATTAACGAAACTCCCAAGGAGCCTCGAAATATCGAAATATCGAATTATCGAGTTATCGAATTATCACACGTGCTCTCGCACCAGCGCATACACGCGCGTTTCCTTATACATAGAGTACAAGAAATGCCGGAGATACCCGGCACTCTTGCTATCCGATGGGACGAGTTGGACAACTACGCCCTATCCCGATTGACCTTAAAGGCCATCAGCCAAATTCACTAAAGCACTTTGTGCGTCTCGTCATTAACCCGTACGATATACGAGGTCTGGTAGAGCATCGGCGAGGAGTACTCGTATCCGTCGGCGACAGCTGTCTGGACGAGTTGGCCTGACGGCGAATAGACGGTAATCCGGTCGCCGGTCTGCAAGCCGCGGATATAGAGCGTACCGCGATACATATAGACGGTATATTTCTTCTGGGTCGAAATAGCGTTACGCGGCAGGGCACCGATACGGATCGCAAAGCGCTTGGTATATTCGCCGGTAGCGAGCGGTACCTCGTAGTCCTCATCCTTGAGGTTGATATAGCTCTTCTTCTCGTAGTCAATCAGCCATACGGACGGATAGTTCTCGAACGCCTCCTTGGACGGCAGGCGGAAGGAGAAGTTATAGCCGTCGTAGTTCGCCGGCACCTTCACGCCGACAGGTATATCCACCTCTATCGGCGCTGCGCCAAGCAGCGAGATACGGGACAGACCCTTGCTGTCCAATACGTACATCTGCGGAAGACTGTCGTTGGCGTTCCACTTGATACCGTCGCGTCCATACGCATATTGGATCCGTTTGGATGCAGCGGAATCCGGCAGGAGGGTCAGCATATCGGCTACCTCCGTCACGGTACGATAACCGGACACGGCTTTTCGCATCGGTGCATGAGCTACCTGCGGCGGCGTGGACGCAGAGAGTACTACAGCCGGACTCGCCACTTTCTTATTCTGGTCGTAGTACGGGATATGGAAGACTACCGTCTCGCGGGCGCTCTGCGTAGCCGTCTGGGTAAGGAAAGCACTACCCATCGAGACGGTCGTACCCCTATCCCACGAACGGGATGTATAAGCCTGATCGCCTGCGATACCGTATTTCATACTTCCGTCCATCTGGTAGATGACATGCGGGATATACATCTGTCTTACGAAGTTATCCTCCCATATAATCGTATCGGTACGGTAGTAGGACACGAGCCACGGAAGACCCTTCATATTCCATCCCATGTTCTCCTGGGTCGTGAAGTCCAGCGACGAGCCCGTACCGCCTTGGCGGTGATCGTACTGGGTGAGATAGACGGTCTTGTCGGAGCCGTCCTCGGTATAGCTGTTGGTACCCGAAGGCGCAAAGGACGTGAATCGCAGCACGGTATCGGCCATCACCGTACCGAAATCCATGAGGTATCCGTCGGTAGCGGTACGATTGAGCGTATCGACAGGGTGCCATAGCGAGGAGTTAGTAGGCTGGAAGACATAATCCTTCTCCGAACGCGCATCGCCTGCATACTGGTAAGTACTAAAGGTGAAAGGCGAAAGGTCAAAGGCTAAGGAGTCTTTATCCGGATAGTATTTCGTTGTAGTGATATCCTCCGCCGAGTAGTTGAACGGGAAGGAGGTCATCGAGTAACGCTGGTTTTTAAACCGTTTCTCTGCCGCCAGATAGTTCATCTGTACGGTATGGCCGTTGCCGTAGAACGAAGCGCCGGACTTGAGGAGCATATATCCCGGACGGAGGGCAAAAGGCGTGAGACCGGTCTTCAGATCCACGAAGTCCTCCGAAAGGGCCTCATATTGCATACTCATAGCAGAGCTATCCATGAGGTAAACCACCGATCCCGGATGCGGGTAGTCGTTACCGCCGTAGTTCTCGAGGAAAGCGTAGCGTTTATGCGCTTCTACCGTACTCTCCGATCCTACCTTATTGGTCCGGGCGGTAATCTCACGGTAGCCTTTCTTCTCTACCTTCCAGGTCTCTAACGCACCCATATCAACACCTGAACCTATCTTTCTCGGGTTGCCAAGCACGTCGCGGTCGTAGCGGAAAGCGATGGTACTATCGGCTATGTAGGAGGCATAGACAGAACCCAACGCTTGGTCGTCCGTACCGGCATGGATATATGCGCTATGCTCATGGAGCTGATAGGACAGCGGCTTGTCTTCCTTCAGATAATCCGGCAAGGGATAAGGCGTCCGGTCCGTGAAATACGGAGCGAAACAGTTGAGAGATGAGCGTTTAGAGTTGAGAGCAATATTATTGACCACAGCTCCATCAGCCGCCGCGGTAGCATCCAGCGGCTCTGCCGCCGCCTCGTCGGTGACAATTGTATTATTCAGCGCTAATCCGTTTGCGCCTACTTTGACAATCGCGGAAGCCGAGTCACCATAGATGAGGTTGTTATAGAGCAGACCCCGGGTAACATCCACTACCGGTACGTCCACTACCTTATTATCCGTAATGAGACAGTTACGGAGGGCCGTCATCTCGTTCTTGAGGATAACAGGCGAGGCGTGCAGTTCAGCGCCCGGGTTGGCAATCATAAATCCGTCGAGCAGGAAGCCCGTCTCGAAATCATCGCCCTCAACGTGGATCGATTTAATACGCGTGACGTTCGGCGAAGCGGCACCGGTAGAGGAAGCGCGTACGTAGTTGACGAAACGCTGGCACTCGTCATTGGTGAACTGCTTCGAATCGGGATCTATAGCAGCTGTGTCATTGAAGTTACCAGGCAGCGAACCATAGACGAACACGCCGTCGCGCCCCTGCAAATCCGTATGATCGCGTGCGTCAAACGAACCCTTGACGAAGACGTACGCCTTCTTATCCTCTCTATAGGGGGCATTCTGGTTCAGGTAGTTATATACTGCCGCGGCATCGATAGCGTTTTGCAGTTGACCCTGACCGAACGGATGCTCCCAGGACGAACCGTCTCCTGCAAAGGAGGATGACAGCGTAGGCTGGACGTAGAGCACGCGTTGGAGGGTAGCGAGACACTCGTAGGCGCCACGCTCCATTCCGTTACCGGACAGACGCGGCTTAGCCGCCAAGTCGGAGTCATTCGCCAGCGAGGTGATATAAACGGACTTGAAGCCGTTGGAGCGGCGCCAGTATTGGTTATGCGTCGCGGCGCAGGTATCCGGATAGACACGGAAGAAGACGCGGTCGCGATAGAGGGTAGTATCCGCTTTCTCATGGGTTATCACAGAGGGGTTCAGACGGAAACTACGCTCGCGGCGTTGCTCCGAGGTCGAAGCCGATACAAACGGCAGTACGAAGCCCGGACCGTTAGCCAGGTTTCTATTCTCGGTCACGAGATTATCGTTTTTATTGGAACCGGCACCGGCTCCCTTGAAGCATCCCCAGACAGCATTATTGGTCATACGGTCGTCGATACCGCCTCGCTCGCTGTTGGTCGTCTTATCCCATTGATCGGATGCACCCATCTGGAGCTGGATCGTCGTGTCGTTATTGAGGTCATCGAGCCAGATGAGGGAGTTATGCACCTCGCTATGCTCGCCTTCCAGACGGATATGTCCGTCGTTGAGGGCAGAGGTGGAGTTGATGATCACCACATCGTTCGGTACAGACGCCAGATCGCTTCCCGGGATCACATCGAAGGTCTTTGCGTAAACCGGTGCACCGGCGTTGGAGTGGAAGAGGCTGTTGACGATGAGGGACGAACCGCCGCCATGGTCAATACGCACCGCTGCGGAACGCTCATCACGGGCTACGCCGTCACGCGCACCGTTATCCATGAAGATACAGTTGGAGAGCGTGAGTTTCGGCAGGACCGTCTTCACGCCGTCAATCAGCGCCGAATCGGGGTGCAGCGCTTTGGTGAAGTCCGGCGAATAGACGCCGTCCACACCCTCATAGCGACGCTGCCAGCGATAATAGATAGCGGCGCCACCCTTCTTGGACATCAGACCTCCCTGGTTGTTATAACCGCCTACATCGGAAGAAGGATCCTTCGTCGAATAGGGGTTGATAAACGTCATGCCGTCAAACACGATCGGGATCACGACGCTGTCGCGCGAGGTATATTCGCCTTGCCAGTTAGCCTGTACCATCTGCCTCGTCATATCCTCTACGATGAAGAGCTGGTTGCGTTGCGCCGCTGTACCGATGTTCGGCATCTCGATGATGGTCGGATGAGCCTGCGGGTCACGAGGCGCATCCTTGACGTCATAGCTGTATCCGCCGAGGAAGGTAAGGCTGTTCACGCCGTAGTCATGGTCTGCTTCGGCGCTATCCGGCAACAGCGGCTCCAGCGTATTGGAGGTGATGATAAACGCACGGCGGTTATCGATCACATTACTCGGCGAGAAGGTACCACCCTCGTCGTCGCCCAAGAAGCAGACATACTTATCATGGCTGTTATGGGACGACATAAGGATATCGATTGCGGCCTGGAGATCCGTGGTCGGGGTTTCCCATGTCAGACCGTCGTGGCGAATAGGATCCTTCGCCTTGGTAGCTACCCACATCGTATCGATCTCCTGGCCCTTGATATCCAGCTGGACGTACTGGTACTCGTAGATACCTACGTCGATATAGACATCGGTCTCGCCGGTCTTCGGATGCTTGGAGATACGATCCATATTTCCGGATACCTTCTCATCGTTGGTCGTACGGGAGTACGCCATGTAGTACTGGTCCTTGATAGGCAGCGGGGCGTTGACATCCGACATATATGCACCATATCGTTTGGAGTACCAGTTATAGATCGGACCTGGCGAATCCTGCACGTCATTAAACGTAGCGATAGGCAGACCGTGGACAGGATAGATATCATGGACGTTTGCTCCTAATGTGTCCTTAATATATGCCCATGCATCCTCTAATGTTTCAAACTGCTTGGTACCGGTATACTTGGTGATATAATAGCCTACTCCACGGGTGACGGTCTGCTTGAGATGACCCCATCCCTGGTCGGTCGTCAAGTTCATACGGGCGAGCAACCAGTCGGCGTTCTGCATATAGCCGTCGATACCGGCAATGAAGGAGGGCTGCTTGAAGTTCGGTCCGTCCGTAGCGGTATTGATCGGATTGATCAGCGTATTATTATTACCATGTACATAAGAATAAAGATTCCGGAGGTCCTCCACCGGGAAGCCATGATCGATCTTAGTTTGCACGGGCTTCTGACGCGGATCTACAAAATTGTGCTGCTCATCCTTTGTCAACAGGTATCCCTCCGCCGTCGGCTTCATACCGGTAGGACCATACGTCTTACGATAGGAGCAGAAATAGAGTCCCTCTAACTTATCGCCCTGCGCACGAAGTTCCATCAGTTTGGCAATCACATCCGGATGGAAGACTGAGTCACTCGCTTCATGGGCTTTATACAGCGCATCATACTCGCTAAACAAAGTCTCATATTTGTCCCATTCTACCGGATCGTAGTGGAAGACACCCTTACGGGAGTTCTTATATTTCGTTCTGAATGCCTCTTCAGACGCCTCCGGTACCGGCTGGTCGTCCGAATAGATATCCGCCAGTTTATCCACCTCGAAGACCTCGTTACCCCAGAAGATGGTATTGAACGCAAACTGCATGGAGTCCGGATTGTTATATTGGCTGTTGGAGTAGAAGTTATAAATAGAAGGGTATGCCACCGCCTTATTCTTCATAAAATGGCAGTTAACGATACGTGCGCGGGCTTGAGAAGCCACAGAGAGCACTCCACCGAATCCCTGCCGGGCATCGGCGTACGGGATCTCCTCGTCTCCTGACACAGTAATCGGATAGAGTCCGCGGCGCGCTTCGTTATTATCAAACAAAGTATTGGAAATACCGCAGAAAGCATTGGTGGCAATACATCCTCCTGCCGTCCAAGGGATAAAGCGCTGGTCGATTTCGGTCATCGGGCCCTGCGAGTAGTTCTGGACGAAATGGCATCCATACATATAAATACCGCCATTGGAATATACCGCGCCACCGTTACCCGCCATATTATTGGTAAAGAAACTATTCTCCACCACAATCGGGATATTATATTTAGCCGGCTCCGTGACATTCGGCAATTTATCCGACGGCTTATTAAAATCCTCGTCCCAGTTACCATCGACAAAGATACCGCCTCCCCGGAAATAGGTCTTCTTGACATACGGGTGACGAAGCGTATCCTCCGGATTGAGATGGTTAGCATAACCGCCGGTGATCTGGATACCGTCGAACTCCGTGGTACGCCCCAGGATAGAGAGGTCTATCTCATCCACAAACTGCTCGGGTTTATCCATCGGAATAGGATCTATGAGTAGCGGAGCCGATTTATCGCCGGCCGCACGCGCCGGATTCAGCTGGCGGAACTTCAGCGGTTGCGGACCGACATAGTTGGAGTCCGCATGCATGGTAATGACGTGATAGACGTGGGTAAAGTCCTCACCCGCTACGGCATTACCGGAGAGAATCGTCTGGCGCTCCAGTTCCCAAGGCTCAATGACGGAGTTGAGGTTATTATCGCGCATCGGGCGATGGCGTTCGTCACGCAGACGGATGGAGTCCAACGACGAGGCATTGATGGTATAGGATGTGGTGGTGCCGCTCGGCAGTTTGATCCGTACATCTACATCCCTGCTCGGATCGCCATAAGACGCACCGGTGAACAGATCATAATAACCCTCCTGGCCGTAATGGTGATCCTCCGGACGCGAATCGACGCCGCCGATGACATAGATAGCCTCCGGCACAAGGAAGGTATTATTTCGTACCTCGTCCTGCTCGCCATACGCGTTATGGTACGGATAATACGTACCCTGCTCGATGAATACCGAGAATACGCGGTTTCGATAGAGCGCCGGGTTCGCCTTACGCGCAGCGATGACATAATCGAAGGCGTCACCCAGACGGTGGAACGGGTTCAGGATACACGAACCCATCTGGCGGTACATATTCGCAGTATCGTTATTGAGGGTATTATCCTGAAGCGCACGCGCCGCCTCGGAGTTGATGAGGTCGGTATGCATGACGTACAGACGATTCATTACATATGTCGAATCAATATTGATGGCGAAGTTCTTATTAATCGCGCGGGCGCCGATCTCGATGAAGTCGTTATTCTTCGTTACCAAGGTATCCGAACCCCATGCATAGTTACGCTTCGAACCATCGGAGAGCCATCTGGTTCGGCTCACGCCGGCTATATCCACGGAGTCAAGGGTGGTAAAGATACCCATCGTCTTACGCCACTCATTATAAGTCATACCCGCACGGGAGAGCGTAGAGGACATCTCTATCGGGTAATAGAGGATAGCGTTGAACGGATCTTGCCTATCCCACCGGACACCCTCGGTCTCTTTCGGCGAGAGCTCTACGTTACCCTGACCTTCCAGACGGCGGGACTCCACGGCGCAGAAGTTCAGCGGGTAGTCCGTCTCCTCGCTGGAGCGCGAGAAGACACCGGAGATGTTCGCATAGTCGTTCGCCTCATTATGCCATAATGCGGTCGAGTTGACGCGGGCGTAAGTATTGTTGAAATACATACCTCCGGCGGTCGAGCGGGCTGTGTTCTCACATATCGTAGAGGAGAACACACGCGCCAGAGAATCCAGACTGGACGGCGCCTCGATATAGACACCACCGCCGGTCTCCGCCGTATTATTCTTGATAATCGTACCGCTGACGAGCGCATAAGGCTTGAGGTAGAGACCGCCGCCGTATGCCTCCGCGGTATTCTCCTGTATGACGCAGTTACGGATATGGGCGTAGTGGGTTACCACCGCCGCCGCACCGATACGATCCGCCATGTCCGGCGAGTTAGCGTGACCGTCCATGATGAACAAACCATCCAATACGGCGCGGTCTTTCTCATCGGTCATGAATGCTAACTGGTTGCGAATCGGATTATCTCCGTCCATATAGTGCTCCTCATCCGGCGTAAAGAGGTCGTTGGTGAAGGTTACGACATGGAAGGTGTTTCCTTCCGCGCCGGTAGAAGAAGTGATCTTACCGGAGAGGACGGTACGATAGGTCAGCGGGTCGCGCTCGTCTTTTAGCGTGGCGCCGGGTGTTCCTGCCTCGACTTCATTACCCGCTGCATCCTCATAATGGAAGAACTTAACGCTATATCCGCCCTTCACTTGTACACCATGAGGGATAATAAACGAATAGTCGAGCGTATTATCGACGTAGTTCTCCATGTTATGCTTGGTAGAACGCGTCGCCGTGTACCAGTCGTTGTACTCGCCGCTGACGGTACTGTTCTTATCATCGCCCTCGAGCCAAACCTCTACTGACCAGTGTTTATTCGGCTGATCCGCTGTATAGGTCCCCGCCTCGCCTTTGTTATACATAGGCAGGGTCATGAGGTTATTCTTGTATCGTCCTGCTGCATCGAGTACTAACTGCAGTTTCTGCTTACAAGCCGCGTTCGCAGGCGAATTAGCCGAAGCGTCACCACCTTGCGCATCGAAGGTCACGTAGTAGATAGCCTGTCCCGGATGAGTCGTCGTATCCGGTTTGATATTATACGCCGCGTTGAACTCGTATGCACCCATATCAATCTGGCAGTCCTGTACACGCTTGGCGAACGCCACATCGTTATCCGGCAGTTCCGCCGCCTCTACACTCTTATAGATGGGCATTTCTTTTACTTGCGCCTCAGTCTTACTATGCTTACGTTCCAATACATCTAACAAGTCACCGGCAAAATCCTCCGTACCTTTGTTAACACAACCTACTCCATCGCGGAGACGGAAGTCATTGAGCGAAGCAGCACGTCCGGCAACATAGTTTCCGCTCTCGTCAAAGTCCGCAGCAAAAGGTGTTGTAGCTGCCGAGGGAGTTTCTTGTAACAAGATGTTTCCTTTTCCGTATTTTTTGGCACCTTCTGTATAATTCACGATGTTATCCCTATAGGTTTCCTGCGTGAAAGCTACATCCGTCTGTATATAGCAATTAATGAACGGGTGAATAAGGTTTTTTCCTTGATAAGTCGATTCCGTTCTCTCACGTAAAGCCATACCATTATTACCATACACAATGGTGTTGGCTACAAACAAGTTCGGCGTAGACTCCGTTGCCACAGAGATAGCGCCTCCGTTGAGATGTCCGCTCTCTTCTAGTTTACAAGTATTATAGGCAATCGTATTGTTATAGAACTTACCGACGCAGAAACCTACTCCACCGGCAGAACCGTAACTATAGTTATTGGCAAACAAGGAGTTGAAGCACGTACCCTCGTACATAAACATACCACCAGCGAATACCTGTTTTTGATCATCCGGAATATTATTTGTTCCTTGTGCAGAAGTATTATTAAGCACGAAACATCCCTCAATAGTAGAAGTTGCTCCGTCGCAATAGATACCACCTCCTTTTACACGCGGACAATAAGACATGTTGTTGATAACAATACAGTTCCGCAAGTGTGCTCCTTCATACATATTCACACCGGCTCCACCACCGTGCCCCATCGCTTCATCAGCAATAAATCCATGGCGAATAGTGAATCCATCCCAGTTAGCCTCATTGTACTCTATATAATTCCGATCCTCCCTGACGAAGTCCGCATTCTTCCAAGACGATCGTTTCGCTTTGCTGGGGCCGAACACACGATGAGTATGCGACAAATCATCAGCAAATTTACCACGATCCTTTACAGTAGGATTACCTACGGTTCCGGCTCCGTAAGTCGGGACACACACATCCGGCATGGTCAATACGCGCTTACGGAGTGTCGTACGGTGATTTTGAACGGTATATGCACCTGTTGTCGATTCTATCGGTCCCGAGGTTCCGGTAATGACTTTGTCGTCATTTTGTTCCGTCAATACATAGTCCGTTCCTACCTCTCGCAATAGTTGAACATTAGACATGTACAGCGTTCTATTATTTGCTCCATTAGTAGCTGTGGCATGTCTTGTTCCAGAAGTTGACATAACTCGAATTGTCAAATCCCCCGTTGTAGTTGTAGGTTGTGTAAACTTGAACTCGTATCTTCTCAGCTTGCTATCTTGGCAATAAACATTTTCTTTCTCAACCAAAGTGTCGCCATCCGAAGCAAGAATATAGAATGTTATTCTTGTATCCGTATTTTTTTTATCATTGTCATATGAAGCCCCAAGGTCAATTTTCAATTGATAGTTGCCGGCAGGAACCCCTTTCATCGTCTGCCAAACACTAATTCTTTTCATATAGCCTTGTAAAGCCATACCGTGAGGGGAATCTTCTATCTTATTCCCAAGGGAATCAATTACTTCTTTCTTAGAATCATAACCGAACCCATTCCAATTGATATTATAATTTGCTAAACCATCCTCATAAACAATTTCCCATCCCTTGTTTCCTCTTTCATCTCCATATTTATTTCTATCCTCACCAAAGGTAGCAAAGACCACCTTTTCACCATTCCATGTTATACCACCTATTTCTTCACCTGCATTAGTTGTAAAGTAGGTGGATCCAGATCCTTCTATAGAATTCCCGTCCCTATCTCTACGTGTTCGACGATCTTTATGGAACACATTTTGATTCTTCGCATTTAGCATCTTAGGGAAACGAATATAAGTGGTTGTAGTATCCCGGTAATCGACTGTCCAAGTATAGGTCGCCGTACGAGTGATCGTAGCGGTATCCACCGTCTCCGTATCGTGAATCTCATCCACCGAATAGTCATCATCCCAATATTTGACGGAATCTGTCTTCATGTGTGTATTATCTCTCTTGGGATTGATATCTGAAATCTGCAGAATCGTCTCATAGTCCACCGCATTGAGTTTCTCTGCCGGTTTGGATTTTGGGATAGACACCACTGCTGACATCAAAGCCTGACGCTCCGTAATACCCGGGGATTTATATTTCCCAGCAGGGAATCCGCCTAAAACCGTGACGGAATCACGCATAATGAATCCCTTATAGTCCGTATATTTGCCGGCTCCCACCCATACTTGTACGGAGTCGCTATGATACGTTTTGTTCGCCTCAGAAGCTTTCTCTACCGCGTATTGCAAACCGCCCACATACCGCTCTGCACGAGTGTTCTTAATCCATCCGTTTGCGTTACATGCATTAATGAAAGCATTTCTGTCTGCATAGTCGGCTGCATTATTCCAGTCTGTGCCGTTATGATAAGGATTCGCTCTCCAGAACGAACGCGAAGCGCCGGAAATCTCTCCATATGGATAGCGAGGGTCATAGTCGTAACCGGGTTCAAATCCGGAAACGGCACCACTACTACCAGGCGTTACATCAGAGGTGGTCTCCCAGAACGGATCCGTTGTCTCTACTCGATCATTCGGACCTCCTCCGGTATATGTATTTGTGGCGGTTACCAAAGCCTTTGTAGTATGGGTAGTCGTTTCATTGCGGTTCTTTCCCGTAATCCATACTCTACCCCAACCGCCACTATACAAACTATCTGTAGTAAGTCGGGGGTTGCCTTCGCTATCAAGAACGCGGTCGCAAGTAAGCTCCGGGTCGATCTGGTCGCCCGTAGCCAAAGCAGGACCGGCGATGTCGTTCAGTACATACACCGTATTACCGGCGATAGCGTTAGCCCAAGAGGAACCATCGCGTTTTCCGGCACCATTCGGCGTGACATAGATGACCGCACCGCTCACAGGCAGGTCGGTATCTTCCAACGCACCTATATCCGGCTCGCCACCATAGTTACGGCGGGTATAATCCGTCAAATCGAAATCTTCTGCATCCGGACGCGGCACATTATTGGCGCCGTATGCAGAGACAGAAGCAGCGTTGACGCAGGGGTTGTTATTCAGCGGGATGAATGATACCTTACCGCCGTACAACGGTCTATCGCCCTCTACCGAGTGACCGATATTACGCGAAGGGTTGACAAAGACAGGGTATGTCGCGGCATTACGGTCGGTACGCGTGAGGTTGCACTGGTTATATTTCTCCGCCGGCATTACCAAATTCAACGGATGATTCGCTGCATCCGGCATTCCTGGCGGTAGCACATTCGTTTTGTCAACCGTAAAATCGCTCTTGAAGAAGCCATGCGGCTGAGTCTCATCGGCGGTATAGAGTTGGATATCGGCATCGAACATATTATAGGTACCGAATATATAGTCCTGCGTTGACGCATCTACGGAAAGCGGGGTATTTGCAGCTAACGCGGAGCGGTCGTTCAATACCTCCGTACCATTGCAATAGATAAGCGAGTTATCTATGCGGATATTGCCTTTGAAGTTTAACGTTTGACCATCCTTCCACCATCTATTATCCGATTGAAGCGGATAGCCGACATTATTGACAATATCGCAATGGTCGATATCGATGAAGGCGCGGCCGTTTGCCGTAATAACACCATTATTGCCGGAGGAATAATCCGCGGTATTATTGCGGATGATACAGTTCACCACTTTCAATTCGGCATAACATGTGTAAAATAGATTTGGCTTACTATCGCCGGTTACATAAATCGCAGCACCTTTGGGGGCGGAGTTATTCGCGAGGCGGCAGTTACGCAACTCATTGCCCACCATATCAATACGCTTGGATGGATTGGTTATTACATTTTTATCATTACTAACCAGCACGCCGCCACCTGCCATAACGGCTGATCCCGTTAAATTATGGGCGTTACCGTTGAGAAGCTGGAATCCATCAACGATCGTATATTCGGTGTTTACATAGGTCAGCACATGGGCGGAGTTGTTCGCATAAGCCGTTTCGCCTTTCTCGTTCGCGATATTGGCGGTAATGACCGTAGAATGATTCAGCGGGTCACGCCCTTCCGTACTCGTGCCGGTCAGAGTCTTCGGATAACCGCCGTAGAGACGCATGTGCGACAGCGTACGGATAGAGGCGGTACGCATATCTTTGCCGAGGTAGTTATTCGGTCCGGCGGTACTCTGCTCGCCCTCTTTGACAAGCATCTGGACGTAATCATAATCCTCGTAGGCAGTAGGATTACCCTCACTATCCCAAGCCGAAGGCAGATGATAGTGCGCACGACTACCTATCGCGCTACCCGGTGTCTCCACCAAGTAAGTACGATAATACATCAGCGCATCGCCGATCGAGTGCAGCGGGGCATCCCAGCTATCTCCGGAATGGTCGGGTACAAGAAAACGTCCCTCCGCATCATAATCACCCTCGTGGCTCAAATCCACGAAGACCGTAGGAATAAGTGTAGTAGCATCTTTTCTGCCCTCCAGCCCTTGCTGCGGACGCATGCTATGGCGCATCTTATCCGGCTTGCGCACCAAGGCGCCTAAGGTAGATGCCGGCTCGAACGGGTTAGAAACAACACCATAATCCGTATGCGCATGGATCAGCCATTTCGGAGGATCCACCATCGCTGAAGACCATTGTACACCCTTCTGATCCAGATAGGAATGTGAGGTCAAGTGCCAGATACGCGGACCCGGATACTGCACCGGATAGAGGTGTCTGAATACACCGGCACCGTAGATGCCTGCCGAGGTGTTAACCGAATCCCAGTTCAGAGGCACGACCGTAGGACTGAAGAAACAGGGGAAGTTATCCGATCCGTCCTCTACCGGCATGTTATGCTTATCCAGCGAATAAACCGCCTCCTTGCTGACACCGGTCCAGTCCGTGATATCGTGGTTCATGAACGCCGAGTGATAGACGAAGGTTTCATAGCCTGCAACGCCGGTCTTCTGACGAACGGAGGCAAACTGAATATCGTTATTGACCGCACAGCGGTTGCCCCAAAATACGGAGTTGAAGATCTGTCCGCAGTTACGGACATAGATACCGCCGGTACGGCCGTGACGGCGACCGTAATAAGTCACATCCGGACCCATACAGTTATTCGCCGTTACGGTACAGTGGTTGACCGTACCTCCTTCTGCCAGATAGATACCGGCGCCTTCGGCGTTGGTCGTATTATTATTGACTACGCAAGCCGTCGCGTGCGGGGAATAGTTACTGATATTATCGATAGCCGGCACACCGGTAGTGGGATAATCCTCCGGCACATGGCTGATGAAGATACCACCACCGCAACGGGCAGCGCACGAAGTGACCTGGCTATGACCTATAGAACCTTCATGGTCGATACAAACGCCGCCGCCGTAGCCTTGATAGACGCCGACACCGGCAGACTGGCAGGCCTGGATCAAGCAGAACTCAATCGTACCGCCGCCATCGGCATAGATACCGCCGCCGCGCATGTTTGCGGAGCAGCGCTCTACGATACAGTTCCGAATCGAAGTATTGCCTACCATATAGACTCCGCCGCCGTAGCCCGTATGCTCGCGGAAATTGATATTGCGGCTGGAGGCATTACCGGACGAGATGACGCATCCGTCTATTGACGCCGGATAATTCAAAGGCTTATAATGGTTCTTGAGCAGATCATCGGTAGCCGGCCAGATGCCGTTGGTAGCGAACCATACTACGTGGTATGAGCTGGCAGCATAGGCTGTCGTATATTTACCGCGGATGGAATCATATACAAACGTAGGCGCCGATGAAGAGTGGTTTCCCGTCAGAATGGTCTTGTAGCGCAAATCCCATTGCGAAGCAATCTCCGTACCGGAGACAGTACCGATACCGGACTGGTCCGCCCAGTTTTCGCTGCATTTTTTGCCGTTCACCATAACACGGTCTCCGGGCCTACTCTCCGGCGCATCGGGGTTAAAACCACCATAGACGTGAATACCGCCGTAGATCTTGAACGACGTATTCAGCATCGAACCTCCGGCAGCTTCCGTGGACTCAGTCGGCACATAGGTTCCGGCTGCAATATAGACCGAGCCGGAATGGAGGTTATTGTTATCCAAATAATCGCGCAGGTCGTTGATAGCGTCCTGCACACGGTTCATAGGCGTTTCCCACGATTTACCATCGTTGTTATACGCGCCATTCGGATGCACATACCGGATAGTATCGGCGCTCTGCGCGTACGTGCATACGCATGCGCACACGCTCCATAATAATAATATGTATCTTCTCAGTTTCAAAACTAATCGTTGTTTATAATCTTCACTACAGTTTCATCCGCCAGCGGGGCGGCAATATTGAAATTAGCGCGCATCCAGGGTACAAACGGCGAACCGGTATCTACCTTCATCTTCAGCGTAGGACGGTATCCGTCGCTTGCACTTCCGTTGGTCTTCAGTACCATCTGGAGCGGGAAATAGCGCTTGCTCTCTTCCTCTATGGTATAAGGAATGGTATAGAAATAGTACCGTCCTTCCCACCACAAGCCTTCGTTCGTCGGCGTTACTATCTCCCTCGAGTAGCCGGATGCTAATGGGGTGGCATTCGTATTCTCCATCGGCTTGAAGCAATACGCATTGCCGTCAAAAAGATTCCGCGCCTGCATATAGGTCAGACGGATCGCCTGGGACGGATCAGTCTTGTTAATCCGTTTTTCCTCATCTACCGACCAGTTGATATCCACTTTCGCCGCTACGTGGTACAACAGCAGATTCAACTGCGGCACCTTCTCGTTCACACTGCTGAACTCGCCGTAATACTTGCCTCCTACCTCATAGTTATAGGGCGTCGAGTAGATATGCTGGAGGTTATTCTGGATCGTTTCTGTCGAAGTGCTGAAAGTCAGGCCTAAGGCTTGATTCATATTCGCGATAGAGTTAAGCACTTGGTTAAACTCTAGCTCCACCGCCGAAGCAACAGCAAACACGCGTCCTACAAACTCCTGACGACCGATAAGCGTACCGTTAGTCAGCAGGAGGTTGATCTGATCATTATACCGGTAGATGCTATCGCCGATATAGGATAGCGGACCGTCTTCATACCGTCCCGGGGTCCAGTCCTCATCCGTAACCGTGCGCTCTATCGCTTGCCAAAGCGTCCATGTAGCCTCGCCCGGATTCTGCCGCATGACGATGACGTACAGATGATGAGGGAAGAGGAAACGCTCCGTCGTTCCGGGATCTCCGATAGCACGACGAATCGGAGCCGCATTCCGCGCAGACATCACATCATCCGCAGACAGACATACCGATATCGGCATCGAAACCACTTGCGATGGTTCCTCCTTCTTGCATCCCGCCATTACCAGCGCGAGCACCAAAATCAATATGTATCTTTTTTTTCTAACCACTAACTCTAAACTCTAAACTCTAAACTTTAAATCCCCTACCCCGTTACCACATCGTGTATACCGCCGTCCTTCCAGTCCAGCGTAATCGTAGCACCGACCTCCGTGGTCTGTATCGGCGTTAACGAGCCGTCGTCGCCTAACCACACCTTGATAATACGCATCGTACCCGCCTGCAAGGGGCGACGAATCGTCAGTACCGACTCCGTGACCGTATTATCTTCATTCCGGACATAGCCCTTTACCTTCCAGGAGTCGTCTTCGTCGCTCGAAGGCAACGTGACGCATGCGAAGCAGCGGTTATGCATTACTTCCTGCGCCCGTAGCACGCTGGGCGAATAAAACGCATAGGCGCTGTCGTTTACGTTAAACCGCGTTGCTGTACCCTCTATATAGACCGATTCCAACTCCGGATTCTTCGTCCGCGTCGAATCTACGATCACTAATGCCAAGGCGCTGCTTACCATATATAGATGTACATCGAAAGACAGGTTTTCGTTCTCGGTCATGTACATCTGCAACCGGGCTGAATAAACCGCCATACTATGCGAGTCAAGCGTGTCTTTGTTTTTTTGTCTGAGCACCATCGAAGGAGCCTTAGCGCCGTCCACCTCCTCTACACCCGTGTTATCCGTCACGTTCGCGATTGCCAAATGGCGATAGTTCTCGCGCGGGATATATAGGGTATAGGACTTACGCGTGGCGTCTATGATCTCCTGCTTCTGATACTTTAGTTCGTCAGTTCCATCCAAGGAATAGAAACGCATATCCAGATCGTGCGCATAGCCCGCGAAAATAGGCTCGGACCATAACTTAAGCGCATTGGCGATGGGTTTCTCTATATCTGACGATAATTCCTCATCTATCACCATGTTCACCTCCGTGACGAGGCGTACCTCATAGTTGATGAGGTAGTCGCTTCCGCACGCGGTCAGGTCGTCGTCTATGAGACGACAACCCGCCGTTGCGAAAACGTATAGGAGCAATACTATGTATAGTTTGCTATTCAAGATCTACAAATTCCTGATTTATTAGATACCCAGATCTACATCATAAGTATCACCGGTACGCCACTCGAGGTTAACCGAGAATCCGAGCTCCAGCTTCGGGGTACGAAGATCCGGAATAGTGTTGTACGCTTTTCTCAGGTCTTGGAGCGTCAGCGTAGCCGTAGTGGTATAGTCTTGTTTGAAGACCTTTCTACCCGTAGCGGAAGGTGCAGGATCAGTCGGCGGAACCAAGTGAGCTACTACGTAGAACTTACCGCCATTCGGAATCAGCATGTTGCCTAAGCCATAGAAATCCTTACCGGTGTTGTTTACCATCTCTACTGCGATCTGTACGGTCGTTCCAGCAACGGTTTCCAATACCAAAGTATGGTTGTAGTCATCCGTCGACATTGCGGTAGATTTAGCAGCCATAGTGTTCACAGACATATTCTTATCGTAAATAGTGTACTCAGTAGAACCGGTAGGAGTGAAGTCGAACTTAACCGGTTTCTGACCACCGATAAGAATACCCGTGATCGGGAAGCCGTCTGTAGGAACAGTCACAGCGGTAGGCGTAGCTTGTATACGATCGCTGTTATCCTCCAGGGTAGCAGCAGCGGTTTTTACGCCTACATCGAAACGGGCTACCGCATATTGAATCGGATCAACGATAGCCACGGCACGCGTACGGGTGTTAACAGATGCTCCGCTCTGATGGAGATCCAAAATATCTCCCCATGAGTTATCAGTTTTCGGATATTCGTTAGCCTGCGACTGGTTCGAAGTCTTGATTACCGAGTTTTCATAGTACCACAGTTGTGCCGGATATACGTATTTATCCAGAGCAGCCATGCCGGAATACAAACCATCTTTGAACTCCTTATCGGTACCATCCCATGCGATTTCTACAGCGCCGGAAGGCAGGTTGCAATTCTCAGGGAAGCCTGCTAAGTCACCACTAAGAGATACAGAGTCGAGGTTGGTTCCGGTCATGGATACGCCGGCGTAACCGGAGATTGCTGTCCTTACTGCTGCAGCCAGGGCATTAGAAGACTCCAACGGTTTAAGCGAACGATAGAGATCGGTCAGCACGCGGGATACCTCGAAGGTAGAGAGGCCGTGCATGTCTTTGAAAGTCTTGAAGATAAGTGCCATACCCGGATCTGCACCCGCACCGGTCTCCGGTACGTCGCACCATTTAACGCCACCTGCTTCTGCGTTAGCAACAGCGGTCAGATAGTTGATAAGAGCAGTATGACCGGTGGTGTAAGCAGCAGACGGAGTAGCCATAATCGGCTCTAAATCAAACTGAATAGAGTTCGGTTGAGATACATTCAGGCCATTCAGGTTACTCGGGGTAAGACTACCTACATCGAATTTGTCACCGGAAGCTTTCGACTTAGCATAGAAGAGGAAGGACGAAGTAGTCAGCGGAATGTTCACATTGGGGTAAACCTTCGCACGGTTGGGTTTAGACTCAATTTCACCTGTGTTCACGTCAACCAGCGTGATATTGGCTGCTCCCAGACGAGAATCCGCGCCTCCGATCTCATCCGCCTTTGCGAACGGAATCAACGTGATTCCGGTCATACCTTGGAACTGAGAAGAATTTAATTGAACTGTTGTGCCCGGCATACGATTCGGACCTAACTGAGCCGGCATAGCAAGAGCGAACTCGGCATTTACCGTCTCTACGTACTGGCCTTGGGACTTACCATTCTCCTCTTCAGGAGCGTTCTTGTCCTTACAGGAAACCATTCCCACTGTGCTTACCATAGCTACCGCCATGAAGTAAGCAAATGATTTTACAGTTTTCATTTTAACAAAAATTTTTGTTGGTTAATAATTGGGTTAATTAATTAGTTTGTTTTGTTTTTTTCGATTTTTCTCTTTTGTGGTTATTAATTGGTTTATTTTTTTTTCGGATTTACTCCACGGTCTCTATATAGATGGTGATACATCCTAAGTTACGCATGATATCTTGCAGCTCATCGCGCAGATAGCGGTAGGTCTCGCCCTTACGCAACGCCTTGATCTGCTTCTCGCGCAGGTCCGCGTCGGGCTCCGTATCCATGATCGCGATGACCTCGTTGATCATCTCTACCTGCTCCTCCGTCACGCGCTCTGTATTATGCGTCAGCTGTACCAACCGGTACCGTAACTCCGCCCAGCTCTCGCCTCCGTTGCAGACCGCAAAGACGCTATCCGGCAGCGGATATACCGACTGCATATATTCCTTGATTGTCTGCGCACGGCTGCCCGCAAGGCGGTGGTTGTATGCCTGACGGCCGTCGAAGGACGCAAAGCCCACGATCTGGACATGCGATACGCGGATCGTCGAGTCCGCTACTACGTTACCCAGGATCTGCATGATACTATCCATCAGCATATCGTTCTGGATAAAGGAGCGGTCCATCTTCGTTACGTTCACCTCGAAATAAAGGAACACGTTACGCGGGTCCGCACTAAGCGCCATGCTCTGGTCGTACGGCTCGTACGTCTCTTCGCTTCTGAGCAGCCTGCTACGCAGACGCTGCATATTGTCCACCTTCGGCTCGAAGAACGGTACGGACGCTATTACCGGCGCTGCCGTACCTACGATCGGCACGACGATACGCGCTACCTCCAGACGCTCTACCGGCTCCTCCTCTACAATCGGCTCTACTACTACCGGCGTGGTATCCGGAGCGGCCTCTTCGGGTTTGTCGTCGATCTGCTCGCAGTCGCACCTTCTCGCTAACGACAACTTGTCGCCGCCTAACGGTACGGACAGGTTCACGCCTAATTTCGGCAACACGAACCATCGGCCGCCGTGGTCCTTCTTCGCGCCGCAGTGCTTGCATTCAAACTGGTCGTACCATGTATATCCGGCATCTACTCCACCCTCTAACTCTACGCTGAAATGCGGAGAGATAGCGAAATGCCAACCGTAGCTCACTCCCGCCATGACTGCATCGCCCTGGTAGCGACTCTCCTTCACCTGCTTGTACATCCAGGATACCGGCCAGGCGTTACCTGCTACGTTATAATGAGCGTACGCCACATTAAAGGAGAGGAAACCGCGGTTGAACACATTGCAGAACCAGTACCGCGGAGCAATCCATGCGGATACATGCCTCCATTTCGGGAATTTCGTATCGTCCAAGGGGAAGGGATTGAACGCCGCGCCAAGCTCCATACTCCATTTCGGAGCCAGACGGAACTCAATCTCCAAGTTCGGCGTCAGAATAGCGTCGTATGCTAAGTTATTCTTCAGAGCTACTACCTCGATCTTCTCACGAGACGGTTTGCTTTGAGCCGTATCATGCGACAACTTCTCCTGCGCCCAAATGGATGCCGGAAGAATTAAACAGACAGACATTAAAACGAGGTACCTTAAAAATTGCATAATCGTAAAATCAGTAACTTTTTTCGACAAAAACGGTACAAAGGTACTACATATTTTACAAATATGCAATAGTTGGACTGTTTTATTGAACGAGAGTTGAAAAAAACAGATATTTTTTACGAATTGTCGGAAGAAACCTTCCATTCGCTCGGAGTCAGGCCCGTTTCGCGTGCAAAGATTCGTCCGAATACCGTCAGCGACGAGAAGCCGCTTTGCTCCGATACGTCCTGCATCTTCATATTCGGGTTCTCCCGCATCAGACGCTTTGCCTCCGCGATACGGTAATTCGTCACAAACTGATAGAACGAGCAGTCGTATTCCACGTTGATAAACTGAGAGATATACGTCCTATTCATCGGCAGCACCGCACGCAGATCCGTCAGCCGGAACTCCTGATTCAGATACGGTTTCTCCTTCTCCATCCATTCCTCTAACGCCCGGCGGTATCCCGCATTCGCGCCATTCGTCTCCTCTGCCTCCGGCACCACCTCAGTGCGCTCCAAGACAGGCTCTTCGACCTCTTTGGAAGGCTCCGTACTCTCTACCTTCTCCAGCCACGGCTTGGAGCGGAACATTACCTGATCGTTCGTATAAACAAGGATATAGAAAATCAACCATTGCTGCGTAAATAGACGCGTGGGAGTCTCAATAAAGCATAGTACAGCATAAGATGCGCCTAAAATAAGCATCATCAGCAGATACCGAATTACCCACCGCTCATCCGTCTCCTCCATCGAACTGAAGTTATCCTCGCAATACTTACGATACGAGCGTACGTGCCGATACAATAGGATAATCCATATAATCGGTACGACAACTAATAACCATCGCAGATCCCATGGTACGAAATAATCTACCACCCCGATGAAAATAACCGGCAGCAGACGCGTAATCGCGTTCTTCCAACTCAACCATCCCGGCCTCAACAACTCGGACGGATAAGCCAAAAACAACCACGCGATAATATCGCCAAAGAGCATCTCCCATCCTTCAAAACTGAATATACCTTCCGCCGCCTCTTGCGAATTGCCCATGCTCGAGCGTTGAATTATCGCGATTATCGTCAGCAGAGCCAGACACGCCATCACTCCCGAGAAATAACGACGAATCCGCAATCCTTCACTATGCCGCCACAGCGCCCATGCATTGATGACGGTGACCGTCAAAACAGCTATATTCTGAACCGGAGAGATAAATAGTCGGAAGATCTCTGCGTCTATTAGCGGCGATAGCGCATAACTTATCCCTACTAATGCTAACAACACTGCTCCGAATACAAATTCGGATTTATATTCTAAATATAAATAACGAAGAGTCATTTTACCCCCCCCCGATTGACGTAATCCATTGATTTTGAACCGTTTACACAATTCATTCTTTCATTTTTTCAAAAACGAATACAAAAGTACACAAAATTCAACAAAAAAGCAAGGAAATAAAATATTTTTGACGAATTGTCGAATACTTTTTGACGCAGAGTTGAATTATAAGCGGTGATTTAGAATAATCTCTGAGAGCAGACAATACACCTCCTGAATCTCCGGATAAGGAGACAAGATTTCTCGCTGATGAGCTATCACCGCTACGTCCCCGCGTTTGGCAGGACCCGTCTGTGCCTCCTGAGGAGACATGGCATGTACCTTAGCCGCCGTATTGTCTATCAGCGGCAACAAGGCCTCAAAAGGAATCTGCGTGTCGCGCAGCACCTCTTTCGCCATCCGGTACATGAGGTTGGAATAATTATTGGCAAAGACACCCGCTATGTGCAAGCGCTCGCGGTCGTGCCGGTTCGCCTCGTAGATTCGCTCCGTCAACACCTGCGCTAACGAATAGATAGCCGCTACGTCATCGATATTCTTACCCTCGATAAAGCAAGGAATACTGCCCCACTCGTCTATCAGCTTCGTACGGCTGAAGGATTGCAGGAAATACAGCACGCCGGCATGCGGCTTATCCTCGCCGAATACCTCAATAGGCATGCTTCCGGAGGTATGCAGATGCAGCGCCTTCGGCGCATGTACAACCGCTACCACGTCCCGTAAGGCATGATCCGCTACCGTATAGATATATACATCCGCTTCCGGAACACCTCCCCCTTCAGGGGGCCGGGGGGCCGTCAACGGCCTCGCATGCACGAGTTCCGTACGAACTCCCTTGAGCGCCAGAGCATGGTGAAGATTCGTCCCCACACTTCCCGCTCCGATAATAGCTATCTTCATTTCAGTATTCAGTATTCAGTATTCAGTATTCAGTATTCAGAGATAAATTTCTTAAGTCGGTTCAGCGCTTCAGACAGCACCTCGCGGGAGGTTGCTAAATTGATACGGACATACCCCTCACCGCCGTACATCTCCGAGGGATTGAAGAGGACGTGCGCCTCTTTCGCCAGACGGCTGCAGAACTCCTCCGCCTTCATGCCCAATGCCTCTATATTCACCCACGCCAGATACGTGCCTTCCGTCTCGTGGATTTGCAGTTGAGGCAACTCTGCATGGATAAAATCACGCAGATAGCAGTAGTTGCTATACACGTATTGATTCAACTCATCCAGCCATTTCTCCGACTCGTTATACGCCGCTACTTGCGCTACCAGACCAAACGGATTGAGACCGTTCACTTCGTGAATCTCCAGCGCGTGGTTAATCCGGTCAAAGAGATGCTTGTTCGGCACATAGATATTGGCACATAAGAGTCCGGCGATATTAAACGCCTTACTCGCCGACGTACACACGCAGAAATCCGTATCGTCCAGTACAATCGTCGCAAACGGCGTATATTGATGCCCCGGGAACGCAAACTCGCAATGGATCTCGTCTGAGAGTACAAACAGATGTTCGCGGCGCATGATTGCCGCCAGACGCTCCAACTCCTCTTTTGTCCATACGCGTCCCGTAGGGTTGTGAGGGTTGCAAAGCAGGAAGACATCCGCGTGCTGCGCCTTCCGAGCTACATCCTCCCAGTCGATCTCAAACCGGTTCCCGCGTAGTACTAACGGCGACGGCACCAACTCGCAACACATATTCTCGATACAGGAGAAGAAACAGTTATACGCCGGCGTGAAAGTCAGTACCCGCAGCTTCTCGCAGCATTTCTGCTCGTCTTTCTTCCTCTCCTGTAGAGCTGCAAAAATCGCCGAGATAGCCGGCACAACCGCTGTCGTATAAAGGAGGTTATCACGGCTGATACCTCTCCATCCGTGACGCCGGCTGAACCAACTCGCTACTGCGTCATAATTAGCTTGCGGGACGATGGAATACCCGAACACCCCGTGATCCAAACGCCGTTGCATGGCCTCGCGGATCGGTTTGGCCGCCGCGAAATCCATATCCGCAATCCATAAGGGCAAACAACCCTCCGCGCATTCCGAGTCCCATTTGTAGCAATCGGAATTCGTTCGATTTACGTATTCTAACATAGTATTTTGGGTTAAATAATTTCGTAAGGGTTCAGTAAGACTTAAGTAAGGGTTTAGTAAGGGTTTTATAAGGGTCATGTCGGGTCACCGATGTAATTCTTGTAGAATTCTGAAACGGCAATGATTCCTTTCTCCCAGACCTCTAAATCCATACTCTCGTTTGGCGAGTGGATAGCGTTCTGCTCCAGACCGAATCCCATAAGGATGGTCTTGCACCCGAGAATCTGCTCAAAAGCCGCAATAATAGGAATCGAACCTCCGCGGCGGGCTGCTAACGGACGCACGCCGAACGCTTTCTCAAACCCCTTTTCCGCTGCTTTATAAGCCGGAATATCTATTGGGCAGACATAGCCCTGACCGCCGTGCATCGGCGTAACCTTGATCCGCACGCCCCGGGGCTTGAGCGACTCCATATAATCGATAAACGCGCGCGAGATCTTCTCGTGGTCCTGGTTCGCTACCAGGCGGCAGGATACTTTCGCAAACGCCTTACTCGGCAGCACCGTCTTGCTACCCTCGCCCGTATAACCTCCCCAGATACCGCAGATATCAAACGACGGACGGCAGCTGTTGCGCTCCAAGGTAGAATACCCCTTTTCGCCGAAGACATCATCTACATCAATCGCCTGATTGTATTTCGCTTGGTCAAACGGAATCTGAGCGATCATCGCGCGCTCCTCTTCGGGAATCGGCAGTACCTCATCGTAGAAGCCCGGAATAGTGATCCTTCCGTCCTTATCCACTACTTTCGAGAGCATCTCGCAGAGCGCATTAATAGGATTCTTAACCGCCCCGCCGAAATGGCCGGAATGCAGATCCCGATTCGGTCCGTCCACCTCTATCTGCCAGTACGCCAGCCCCCGCAGACCCGTCGTGATCGACGGCGTCTCTTTGCCGATCATCGACGTGTCGGAAACCAAGATAATATCCGCCTTCAGCAGCTCCTTATGCGCCTCTAAAAACGCCTCTAATGACGGCGAACCGATCTCTTCCTCGCCCTCGAAAATGAACTTGACGTTACATCCCATCTGACCGCTCTTGACCATGTATTCAAACGCCTTCGCCTGAATCATCGCCTGCCCCTTGTCATCGTCCGCTCCGCGGGCATACAGACGCCCCTCACGGATACACGGCTCCCAGGGATCAGACCGCCATTCCTCCACCGGCTCCACCGGCATCACATCATAATGCGCGTAAACAAGAACGGTAGGGTAGCCTACCCCCTGCCCCTCCCTAAAAGGAGGGGTATATTCTGCATAAACGAAGGGATTTCCCTTTTGTTCCCTTCCCTTCAGGGAGGGGTTAGGGGTAGGCTCCAATATCTCCGCCTTTTGGCATCCCGCTTCTAACAGGAGTTCGCGCCACCTCTCCGCACAACGCTTCATATCGGCTTTGTGCTCGGCCTGACAACTAACAGAAGGAATCCGAATGAGGCTTCCCCACTCTTCCATGAATCGCTCGCGATGAGCGGAAATATATTCCTGAATGGTCATAGATTTAAAATTTGCTGCAAAGATACGAAAATATTTTGAGATATGCAAGGAAAATCAAAAAAAATAAGAAGTTTAGTACTTAATCCCGCTATCCGCACGGCCCAAAGGCTATCTATTATCGCGGTATTTTATACCGCCAAGCAAAAAAATCGCAAAAAAATTTGCGTATGTGCAATTTTTGTTGTACCTTTGCAGCCGTTTTTAATTTGCGGTATAGTGCGCGTACGTGTATATATATGGATTTTAGGCCTCCTACTCTGCTTCACAGCGGCGTGGGCGGAGGATAGTATATACGTTGCGCAAGACACTATAGCAGCGGATAGTATAGCCAAGCCGCAGGAGGTCAAGAAGAAGAGCGCCCTCTCCTCGCCCGTACACTACCAGTCCTCGGACTCCATGGTAATGATGGCAAACGGTACCGCATACCTGCATGGTAAAGGCGAACTCAAATACGAGAAGATGGAGCTGACCTCCGATTATATCCGGATGAATATCGACTCCAGCCTCATCTACGCACGGGGCGTGTACGATACCCTCGATTATGAATGGAAAGGCAAACCGGTATTCAAGGACGGCAAAGACAGCTACGAGACCAACGAGATCACCTATAATATCAAGACCCAGAAGGGCTATATCCGTCACGTAGTGACGCAGCAAGGCGAGGGTTACATCATCGCCGATAAGACCAAGAAAGTGGACGGCGACGAGATGATGATGGCGGGCGGACAATACACCACTTGCGACGACCACGAGCACCCGCATTTCTACCTGAAGATGACCAAAGCGAAAGTCAAGCCCGGCAGTTATATTGCTACCGGACCGGCGTACATGGTAGTAGGCGACGTGCCGCTGCCCTTAGCCATACCATTCGGATTCTTCCCCTTTACCAATTCCTACTCCAGCGGTATTATCATGCCTACTTTCGGCGATGACTACAGCCGAGGACTGTACCTCAGTAACTTCGGATATTACTTCGCTCTCTCCGACTACATCGACCTGGAGGTAACGGGAGATATTTACAGCCGCGGCACATGGGCGGTGCGCGCCAAAAGCAAGTACGTCTGGAGATACCATTTCTCCGGAAACCTGAGTATCAACTACCGTAACGACGTGACCAGCGAGAAAGGCATGCCCGATTACGCCACGCGGAAGAACTTCAGCGTACAATGGACCCATAGCCAGGACCCGAAATCCAACCCCTACAGCACCTTCTCCGCGTCCGTGAACTTCGCTACCAGCGGTTATAACCGTAGTAATATCAACAGCTACTATAACCCGAACCTCTACTCCGAGAATACGAAGAGCAGTACCATCAACTATACCCAGCGCTTCCCCGACAGTCCCTGGAGCCTGAGCATGACGGCGAGTCTGACACAGCGTACCAGCGACTCCACCATCTCTCTAACCGCACCCCAGCTCACCGTCACGATGAGTAGTATCTACCCCTTCAAACTATGGAGGCAGGCTACCCTCAAACGAAAAGGGAAAGTAGGCGGCAAGGAACAATGGTACGAGAAGATCAAGATCAGCTACTCCGGTAACGGAAAGATAGCGGTTAACAGCATTAAGGAGAAGGACTTCCTCAAGTCCAATTTCCTGCGCGACTGGCAGACAGGGCTCAACCACTCCCTGCCCATTAACGCCAGCTTCACGGTATTCAAATACCTGAATATAACCCCGAATATCAACCTCCGCGACCGGATGTATTTCACCCGTACCGACCGCTACTGGGACGACGAAGCACAGAAACTCGCGATGGATACTACAACGGGATTCTATAACGTCTTTGATTTCGACGTGGGTCTGAGTTTCAGCACAAAGATATACGGATTCTTCACCCCGCTCAAGAAACTCTTCCCCATGAGCAAAGTGGAGAAGTTCCGCCATGTGATGACGCCATCTCTGAGCATTAGTTACCATCCGGACTTCGGCAAGTCCTTCTGGGGCTACTACGGCAGCTACGACGAGCCGGTTTATTACCGGGACAGTCTTGATGCCGCCGGACGCAAAGTACCTACAGGAGAAGTAGTGCACCAGACCTACTCGCGATTCCAGGGAGCGCCTTTCGGTACCGCCTCACAAGGCATGTCCGCTACCCTGAGCTTCGGCCTGGCGAACAACCTGGAGATGAAGATCGTCAATAGCAAGGACACGACGGGCAAACAGCCGTTCAAGGTAATCAGCCTCATTGATAACTTCTCCGTCAACGGAGGATATAACTTCGCCGCGGATAGTATGAATTGGAACCTGTTTACGGTGAACCTCCGTCTGAAGTTCCCATACCTCAATAACTACAGCCTGAATATGAGTACCCACCTCGATCCGTACATGTACGAACTCAACGCGCTCGGTACGCCTATACGAACCAATAAGCAATACTGGCATAACGGTCGTTTCCCCCATTGGGACGGACTGAGATGGAGCTTCAACTACTCGATCTCCAACCAGACAATCAAGAAATGGAGAGACAAGCTCGAAGGCCGTAAGACCAAGGACGATACGCCGGAGAATACGGAGGACGGAGCAAACGGAGACTTGGCCGCCGTGGAGAAAGATGCCGAAGGTATGGATAAGAATGCCAAACAGACCAAGAAAGCGGAGGAGGTGGACGACGGATACGTCAAGACCGAGTTCCCCTGGAACCTCTCGATCAGCTACTCCCTCGCGTACGCTCCGGGAAACCAGTTTGACTACGAGAAGATGTACTATAAGATGAAGTTCACCCATAGCCTCTCCCTCAGCGGAAACATAGGACTGGGCCAGGGATGGAAAGTGAGCGCGAATATGACGTATAACTTCGACTACAAGAAAGTGACGTCCTGTACCTTTAATATCAGCCGTGACCTCCACTGCTGGAACATGACCGCAAGTATCAACCCGATAGGTCCATTCAAGAGCTATACCTTCCATATAGGCGTCAACGCCTCCATGCTCGCGGACCTCAAATACGATAAAAACAGTAATCAATCAACAAATAGTAGAGTATCATGGTGGTAGAAAACCTAAAAGTAGTAAAAGCCACGTACGAGCTGTATATAGCCGGCGAGGATGGTAAAGAAGAACTCATGGAGAAAGCAACAGCTGAAACTCCGTTAGTATGGTGTCACGGCGAAGGAATGATGCTTCCGGCGTTTGAGGCTGCCATGGCAGGTAAAGAAGCCGGAGAGAACTTCGACTTCGTTCTCAAGGCGGCGGACGCCTACGGCGAGTACCTGGAAGAAGGAGTCATGGAGCTCCCCAAGACCATGTTCTTCAACGGCGACGGAGAGTTTGACGAAGAGCGCGTCTATGTCGGCGCAATCGTGCCGATGAATACCGTGGACGGACAGATCGTCAAAGCGCAAGTATGCGAGATCACAGAGGACAAAGTGACCATCGACCTCAATCACCCCTACGCCGGAGAGGACCTACACTTCAAAGGACAGATCCTCGACATCCGCGATGTGACGGAAGGCGAACTGAAAGCAATACGAAATCCCAAACACGGCTGCGGAGGCTGCGGTGGAGGTCATTGCGGCCAGGACAGCTGCGAGAGCTGCGAGAAAGGAGGCTGCTGTGGGTAATATTGTAGCGATAGTGGGTCGTCCCAATGTTGGGAAATCGACTCTTTTTAACAGGCTCACGGGCACCCGGCGAGCGATAGTAATGAATACCGCGGGCACGACGCGTGACCGTCAGTACGGCAAAGCCGAATGGTGCGGACGGGAGTTCTCGGTGATCGACACCGGAGGATGGGTCGTCAATAGCGACGATACCTTCGAATCCGAGATCAACCGGCAAGTGGACCTCGCTATCCGCGAGGCGGACGTAGTAATGCTCGTCGTGGACGTCAACGAAGGCGTGACGCAGTTTGACATGGAGGTAGCCCACCTGCTTCGTCAGGCGAAGAAACCTACCATCCTCTGCGTCAACAAAGTAGATACCTTCGAGAACCAATACGGCGCTGCGGAGTTCTATAAACTCGGCTTGGGCGAACCCTTTATCCTCTCTGCCGAGAACGGACTCGGTACCGGCGATCTGCTGGACGAAGTAGTGAGCCGCTTCCGCAAAGAGGATGACTCGGACGAGCAGCCGGAGGAACTGCCGCGATTCGCCATCGTAGGTCGTCCTAATGCCGGCAAGTCCAGTATTCTCAACGCCTTCATCGGCGAGGAGCGGACCATCGTGACCGACATCCCCGGCACAACGCGCGACTCGATCTATACGCGGTACAATAAGTTCGGCAAGGATTTTTATTTGGTGGACACAGCGGGAATCCGCAAGAAAGCGAAAGTGACGGAGGATCAGGAGTACTACTCCGTCGTACGCTCCATCCGCGCGATAGAGAATAGCGATGTATGTATCCTCATGATCGACGCTACCCGTGGTATCGAGGCGCAGGACCTCAATATCTACTCCCTTATCCAGAAGAACAAGAAGGGTCTGGTAGTCTGCATTAACAAGTGGGATTTAGTTGAAAGCAAGACGAATCAGGATATCAAAGCCTACGAGAGCGCCATTCGCGAGCGAATCGCGCCGTTTACAGACTTCCCGATTATCTTCACCAGCGCCGTTACCAAACAGCGAATCTTCAAAGTGGTGGAGACCGCGCTGCACGTCTATGAGAATAAAAACAAGAAGATCCCTACCGCGCAGCTGAACGAGAAATTCCTGCCGCTTATCGAGAACTACCCGCCGCCCGCATGGAAAGGCAAGTATATCAAGATCAAGTATTGTACCCAGCTGCCGAATACGCAGATCCCGACCTTCGTCTTCTTCGCCAACCTGCCGCAGTATGTCAAAGAGCCGTACAGACGATTCCTGGAGAACAAACTGCGCGAGTGGTGGGACTTTGAGGGTACGCCGGTACAACTCTTTATCAGAGCAAAATAAAGGCTAAAGGCAAAGGTTAGAGGCTAAAGTTTAAGAAAAAGTTACACTTTTTACTTAATCGCTTGCATATATCAAAAAAAAGTTGTAACTTTGCGCGCTTTTTTCGGAGATGAAAATAATCGGCTTCATATATAGACAAAAGTCAAAAGTCGAAAGTCGAAAGACGGACGAACAATGGATGATGGTTCTCAAAGGCGACAGTTGTCTCCTGAACGGCCGTAAGCCGATGTTCATTCCCGATAGTACGAACGAGTTAGGCGTGACGGAGTGCGTCGTCCTGCGCGTGAGCAAGTTGGGTAAAGGGATAGCGCCGAAGTTCGCGAGCCGTTACTACGACGCCGTAGCTCCCGGAGCGGATTTCATTGCGATGGATCTGGCGCGCGAAGCGCAGCAAGCAGGAGAACCCTGGACCAAAGCCCTTGCCTTTGACTACTCGCTCGCGATAGGAGAGTATGAGCCTACCCCCACCCCCTCCCTGAATGGAAGGGAGTATCTGAAGGAAGAACTCGTGCTCTCGCCCGAAGAGGCAATCGCCGAAGCCGGCAAACTGATGACCATCCGGCAAGGAGACCTGGTTTATATTCAATTCAAGCGCGCCCCGCGGCTTGTACACAAAGAAGAAATCATCCGCACGGAGATAAACGGAGAAGAGAAACTGTATTGCAAGATCAAATGAGAAAAATTCTATCCATAGTACTGCTATTATCGTTGTGGCTGTCGGCTGCAGCGGGTATTCATACCTACGCCGGTCATTCCGTTCTGGCATCCGGCAAATGGGTGAAGATCCGCGTGAGCGAGAGCGGTGTCTGCAAAATGACGTTCAGCGACCTCCAGGCCGCCGGTATCAGCAACCCCTCGCAAGTACGCGTGTTCGGGTACGGAGGTGCTATGAAGACCCAGGATTTCTCCAAACCGAATATCGACGACCTGCCGCAAGTACCGGTTTTTGTAGGGAGCGACTTCGTGCTATTCTACGTTCAGGGACCGATCAGCTGGGCTTACGACGCGTCCAAATCCCGCTTCGCCCACACCCGCAACCCCTACTCCGAATACGGATACTACTTCCTGACGGATAATATCGGTTCGCCTCTCGCTCCTACCGCAGGTGAAGCGATAAGCGGTACGCCGACGGATGTAACGACCTATCCGGCATTCCAGGTACATGACAAAGACAGCCTCAACCTCATCGACCGCTCCGGCGTCTCCGGAGGCGGACGTACGTTCTACGGCGAGCAGTTTGAGAATGGTATGAAACGTACCTTCACGTTCTCCTTGCCGAATGCCGAGGACGTCACCGCCTATATTACTGTAGCGGCTTATGCCTCAACTTCATCGCAGTTCACCGCCACGATGGGGAGTGCGTCCAAGAGCGTGACGCTCAACGCATATAAGGATAACTACGACTTCGGTCAGACAGGCACGATCTCTTTATCCGCTACTATGCCTGCTTCAGCTACTCAGCAGGTACAACTGCGCTTCCAGAGCAGCCAGACATCCGCCTTAGGATGGTTGGATTATATCGAGGTAGTAGGCCAACGCCCCTTGCGCATGAACGGCAGCTACATGACCGTCCGTACGCTCGCTAACCGCAACTCCTCTGTACCGGTACGTTTCCATCTGACAAACGCATCGGCATCTACGCAGATATGGGATATTACCGACAAAGCCGCAATCCTGCGCATGCCTACGACCCTCTCGGGAAGCGAGATGACCTGGGTCGGAACGCAGGCTGACGGCGTACATGAGTATATCGCGGTGAATACCGCAGGCAGCGGTTTTGTCGCTGCCGAAGTGGTAGGCACCGTTCTGAACCAGGACCTGCACAAGCTCAATAACATCGACTACGTCATCATCTGCCCCAACGGATACGAATCCGAGGCAACACGCCTGGCGCAAGCCCACCAGCAGAAAGAGGGTATCACCTGGGCGGTCGTAACCGACAAACAGGTGTATAACGAGTTCTCCTCCGGTACGCCCGACGCTACCGCCTACCGATGGCTGATGAAGATGCTCTACGACCGTGCCAATAACGGCATCGGGCAGAAACCCAGATGGCTGCTGCTCCTTGGGCACGGTACCTTCGATAACCGCAAACTGCTACCGAACTCCGGCGAGGCGCTATTGCTCACGTATCAAGCGGAGAACTCCTCCTACGAAGTAAACGCCTACACGACGGATGATTACTTCGGTTTTCTGGATGATAACGAGGGCGTGACGGACGCAAGCGGAAAGATCGATATCGGCATCGGCCGTCTGCCGGTAGTAAGCGTGGCGGAGGCGCAGAGCACCATAGACAAACTCATCGCCTACATGAACAATACCCAGGGAGGCAAATGGAAGAACCAACTCGCTTACCTCGCGGACGACGGCGAGCATGGTACCCACACGGATACCGCAGAACAGAGCGCCGAGCAGACACGCGTGAACAATCCGGATTTCGTAGTCCATAAAGTCTATCTGGACGCCTATCCCCAGGAGGTGAACGCCAGCGGAGAGAGTTATCCCTTAGCCAAGAACAGGATCCATAACCTCCTTCGGAACGGCGTGCTCTACTTCAATTACTCAGGCCATGGCGGTTATAACGCCATTACCAACGAGTCAATCCTCAACCAGCACGATATAGAGCTCATGAGCAATAAGAACCAGGCCTTCTGGTTGTTTGCCACCTGCAGTTTTGCCCGCTATGACGGCAGCAAACGTTGTGCGGCCGAGACCGCCGTGCTTAATCCCAAAGGCGGAGCGATAGCTGTATTGGCTGCTACGCGTACCGTCTATGCACCGGGAAACACGCGCCTCAGCAGATCCGTCACAGCAGAGTTATTCAAGCATTCCAATACCTTCCATTACGAAGCTACCTTAGGCGAAGCCTTAGCGGCAGGTAAGAACGCCTTGGGATACGAGGAGAACAAACTCTCCTACGTGCTCTTCGGCGATCCCGCCATGCGGCTCAACTACCCTACCGACTACTACGTAGAGACCGTAACGGATATAGATACCCTCCACGCCCTGAGCGTGCAGCAGGTACAAGGACGCATCGTGGACGAGGATAACCAGACCGTGAGCGACTTCAACGGCAAGGTAGATATCACCGTCTATGACAAGATGCAGGTGATCACGACGCGGGACAATGATTCCAGCCCGGAAGAGGCTAAGGAACTCAAATACAACGACTACCCCGGTACGCTCTTCACCGGTTCGGCTGCCGTGAGAGAGGGAGCGTTCTCCTATTCGTTCATGGTTCCCAAAGATATCCGGTATAACTACGGCAACGGGCGAATCGTCTATTATGCGCAGACGACGGACGAAGGCGAGTTAGCCGAAGCGGTGGGCCATTACGAGGACTTTACGATCGGCGGCACCGGAGACATCCTCAGCGCTGATACTATAGGTCCTGAGATGGAGATATACCTCAATAACAAAGCCTTCCAGGACGGAGGTAAGACCTACTCCACGCCGCGATTCTACGCCGACCTGTACGACGAGCATGGTATCAATACTGCCGGCGCAGGTATCGGACATGATCTGATGATGATCGTGGACAATGACCCGAAGCAGATCTATATCCTCAACGATTACTTCACGGCAGCGAACGACAGCTATACTACCGGACAAATCAGTTATCTCATGGGAGCTTTGCAAGATGGTCCCCACAGCCTGACTTTCCGCGCTTGGGACTTGCTGAATAACAGCACGACGAAAAGTCTGAACTTCGTAGTGGAAGCAGGTCTGGATCCGTCGATATACTCCGTAGTGAGCTACCCGAACCCGGTACATCAGAGCGGCGTACTGAATCTGATCGTCAATTACGATCAACCCGATGAACAGCTTAGTACAGAGCTTTATCTGTATAACATCAACGGCCAGATGCTATACTCCCATACCCAGGAGAATCCCGACCAGGTTTCTATCAACCTCGCGAACCTCAATCTCCATCCGGGCGTATTCATCTATACCGTGAAGATCAAATCCGAGAATAGCAAATACAGCGTTACCTCGGGTAAAATAATTGTAACAAAATAAATCATAATTCATAAATCATAAACCTCCTGTATTGCCTATGAAGCATATCGCTTGAAAACTTATAAACGATTATTATTAACAAAAAAAAAACAAAACATAACTCAAATGAAAAAACTAAGTATTTCTCTGGTTGCTCTGCTTTTTGCCGCTTCGATGAGCGCAGCTACAGCAGACGACACAATGAACCCGCTGATTACATCTATGCCTTCGCTGTCCATTGCTCCGGACGCACGTGCTGCCGGTTTGGGTGACGTAGGTGTAGCTACAGAAGCCGACTTTAACTCCCAGTACTGGAACCCCGCCAAGTACGCTTATATGTACTCCAAGGGTGGTATTACGGCTAACTACACGCCATGGTTGCGTAAGTTGGTAGGAGATATCGACCTGGCATACCTCGCCGGTTTCTATAACTTCGGTGACCTCGGTGGCGGTATCGGTGCCAGCTTCACGTATTTCTCGATGGGTGACGTTACCCTCACGGACGGAAGTGCTACACCGACAGCAATCACGGTACGTCCGAACGAGTGGGCACTCGACCTCAGTTATTTCCGTAAGCTGCATGAGTACGTATCGATGTCTGTAGCGGTGCGGTTCCTCTATTCGGACCTCAACAACGGTGTGAACACCTCCACCTCTATTGCCGGTGAGATGCATCCCGCTTGGACGATGGCTGCGGATATCGCCCTGTACTACAAACAACCGATTGACCTGCCGATGGGTACCTCTAATTTCTCGCTCGGTTTCAGCCTAAAGAACCTCGGTGGTAAGATGGCGTACAGCGATGACCATAGTAACTTCATCCCGGCATCCATGAATATCGGTGTAGGCTACGAGTTGCCGTGCGACAAGTATAACTTCCTGACCTTCAACGTAGAGGCAAACAAGATGCTTGTTCCTTCCCGCTACTCCAAGTATGCAGACCAGCCGGATGGCAAGTACAGCCAGGACGCTTACTCGGCTATCAACCCTGCTAAGGGATGGTTCCAGAGCTTTGCTGATGCTCCGGGCGGTGCCAAAGAGGAGTTCAACGAAGTACGCTGGGGTGCAGGTATCGAGTATAGCTATAACAAGCAGTTCTTCGCTCGTATGGGTTATAGCTACGAGAACTACTACAAAGGTAACCGTAACTACCTCACCTTCGGTGCCGGTTTCCACCTCTCGATCGTAACGCTCGATGTATCCTACTGCGTAGGTCTGGCTGCTTCTAACCCGCTTGATCAGACCATGCGCTTCACGCTGGGCTTCGACCTCTATGGTATCAAAGACCTCGTGGATAACAAGAAGAAATGAGAATTGGCTTTGGATATGACGTACATCAATTCGCCCCTGACCGCAAACTGTGGTTAGGGGGAATTGAGGTACCGTGTGACCGCGGCTTGTTGGGTCATTCGGATGCTGACGTAGCGATCCATGCGCTCTGCGACGCCCTTCTCGGCGCAGCCGCAATGCGCGATATAGGTTTCCATTTTCCCGATACCAAAGGTAACGAGTACGAGGGCATCGACTCCAAGATCCTTCTCCGTCGCGTCATGGAGATGCTCCGCGAAGCAGGCTATGAATTAGGGAACTGCGACATTACGATTTGTGCGCAAGCGCCGAAACTCAATCCGCATATTCCGGCTATGGTAGCTTGTCTGGCTCAGGTCATGGAGGTACAGCCAAACCAAATAAACATCAAAGCCACGACCACGGAGCATCTGGGTTTCGTCGGCCGAAAAGAAGGCATAGCTGCCTACGCGGTGGCATTGATTCAATGAGATTACTCTTTCTCTCTATATCTCTATCGCTCATCACAGATCTTTTCCAGATGGGTGAGGTACCTCAGGTAGAGGTACAGGACGGTCCGTACGAGCGAATCGCGCTGACCGACAGTACGCGTATGGAGATCTATCAATACGCGGACTCGACGCTGGTCGTCATGACCGCTTGCGCACCGCAGTGTTCCTCGTGCGCGCGTGTATATAATAAGGAGTGGCAACTCATCCGAACCGTCACTCCCCCCTTCCGCTCTATCTTCCCGCTCGCTACTATTCAAGACGGCAAGATTGTCTGGACGGACAATGATACATGGGAATACTAATCATGGAACTTCCTATTTATTTAGTTGGATACATGGGAGCCGGCAAGACCACTGCCGGACGAAAGCTGGCTGAGAAACTCGGCTGGCATTTTGTGGATCTGGACGAAGCCTTCAAGGAGATCCACGGACTCACGACTGCGGAATATATCCGTACGTACGGCATTGATGATTTCCGCAAGAAAGAGAAATACGTCGTGGAGGACATCGCGGACGCTGCGCCGTTTGAGAAAGTCATCTACGCTACCGGAGGCGGTTATCCCTGCTGGGAGGACAATATGGATTGTCTGCGGGAATTAGGCACGAGTATCTATATCCGCTGGAAGCCCGAGCATCTGGCAAAACGTCTTGCTTTGACGGATCTAAGCGAGCGTCCGGTACTGCAAGGTCGCACAGAAAAGGAGCTACTCTCTTTCATAGCTCCTCAACTCGAAGCGCGTGAGCCGTTCTACAGCCGTGCGCATCATATTCTCGATGTAGAAATATGCGATGAAGACTCCGACGAGCGCATCGCTCAGGAACTCTATGAGTTCCTCTCCTCTAACCTCTAACCTTTAGCCCCGTAGGCCAACGCGTACAGTTTCATCTGTTTGAGCATGGCTACGACGCCGTTGCTGCGGGTCGGACTGAGGTGCTCCTGCAATCCTATTTTCTCTACGAAATAGAGATTCGCGTTCGCAATCTCCTCGGGCGAATGTCCGCTCAGGACATGAATCAGCAGCGCCACAATACCTTTTACCAACAAGGCGTCGGAATCGCCCTTGAAGAAGAGTTTGCCGTCCTCGAAAGAGCAGGTGAACCACACCTTCGATTGACAACCGTCTATGAGGTTGCTCTCCGTCTTATCTGCCTCCGGAAGGGGGTTTTTCTTCAGTTCCTCGGCGTAATCGACGAGCAGCTGGTAGCGGTCCATCCAGTCGTCCAGGAGTTCGAACTCTTCAATCAGTTCGTCCTGTATCTCGTTGATACTCATACGATTATCCTTCCTCCTTCAAACACCCATTTCTTACCGGGGTATAGCTCCGGCCACTGTCGGTTATGGGTTGACATAAGTACCGTGATACCGGCCTGGGAGATGGAGTACAGCAGATCCATGATCTCTTTTCCGGTCTCGGTGTCGAGGTTTCCCGTCGGCTCATCAGCAAGGATGATCTCCGGCGTGTTGAGCAAGGCGCGGGCGATAACCACACGTTGTTGCTCGCCTCCGGAGAGTTCATACGGGCGCTTGTACGCCTTGGTCTCCATACCGACCTGCTCCAGCACCTCGCGTACATGATCCGCCATCAGTTTCTTATCCTTCCATCCGGTTGCGCGGAGGACGAAGAGGAGGTTCTCCTCTACCGAGCGGTCGGTGAGCAGTTTATAATCCTGAAAGATGATGCCCAGACGGCGACGGAGGTACGGCAGTTTGCGGCGACGGATGGTACACATGTCGTAGTCCAACACCTGCGCCTCGCCGCTGATGATCGGCAGCGCGCCGTAGAAGGTCTTCATCAGCGAGGACTTACCGCTACCTACCTTACCTAAGAGATAGATCATTTCGCCGGTATAGACCGTGAGATTCACGTCATGTAAGACGATCTGATCCGCCTGGTGGATTTCTACGTCCTTATATCGAATTAATTCTTTCATTCCTCGTTCATCTTCTTCTCAATCTCCGCCAGTTGCGCTTTGAGGTCGTCAATCTTCTTTTGCATTGCGTCCACTAACTTGTTCGCTGTCTTGGATTTGGCGGTGAAGAAGAGGATATTATTCTCCGCGGTCTTGACCTCTTGTTTGAGGCGCTCATGCATACGACGGAGATTGTCGCCGCCCTTGGCTACAAATGCCTGACGCTGCTCCTCACGCGCTTTCTGACGCTCCTCACGGGCTTTTTGGCGCTCCAGATACTCCTTATGACGTTGCTCACGCTCTTTGCGACGCTCGCGCAGTTCAAGGAAAAACTCTTTCTTGGTAGCAAAGAAGCGGTCGCACTCGGCGCGGTACGAGTCGTAGATGGACTGATTGAATTTCTTCGGAGCAAAACCGATCTTGCGCCATTCGTTCTGCAGGCCTTGGATCTTCTCGGTCAGCTCTTCCCACTGTTTGGCGCTCATCGGCTCGCCGTTGACGAGGGGTTCGTTGATCTGCTTGAGCTGGTCGATAATCGCCTGTTTGGCCTCGAGGTTCGCCTGCTCTTTGGCGTGCAGCTCGTCGAAATAAGCCTGGTGTTTCTTATTGATGATGGTCGAAGCGGTCTTGAATCGGTTCCAGAGGTCTTCACGCAGTTCACGGGCAACGGGACCTATCTCTGCCCATTCGTCGTGCAGCTGCTGCAGCGCACGGCTTGCCTCGACGATATTCTCGTTGTTCTGCAGCTTCTCAGCAGCCTCGCAAAGAAGGGTCTTGAGCTCCAGATTCTTCTTGAAATCCAGATCACGCAGCTCGATATTGATCTTCACCAGGTCGTAGAACTGCTCCTGGTACTGCTGGTATGCCTTACGGATCTCTTGGGTCTTGGGAGCAGGAACCGCACCGATCGTCTTCCACTCGGCCTGCAGGTCGCGCATCTTCTGGAGGTTCGCCATGACGCCGTCTGCGTTCTCGTCCTCCGCCATCTCTTTCATCTGCGCAAGGATTGCTTCCTTGCGGGCGAGATTAGCCTCCTCTTCTTTGGCTTGAGCCGCGGCTACCTCAGCGCGCTTGGATTTATATTGCGCCAAAAGGGTTTTGAACTCTTCTTCTACCTCCGTTACTGTTTCCTCAGCCTCCTCGGCGGTGGAATAGAAACGCGTTTTCAGATGATCTACCTGCTCCTTGATTGCCATCACATCTTCCTGCTGCAGCAACGCCTTGAGCTCCTCAATAATTTCTTGTTTTGTACTTGCCATAGTTGTTTTTATTACGTGCAAAAACCTTTGCGGGTGCAAAGGTACGCAAAATTTTTGATATATGCAAGAAAAATATGAATTATCGTGCTTTTTATATCCCTAAAACGGTGTATCTCCTGCCGTTTCGCAGGATCAGGAGTTGTCCGTCTTGCAGAATCTTGACGCTTCGTAAGGAGTCATGCTCCGCGTTCTCTACGCCTTCTTCGTCACCTTTTTTCACGAACGATACAGGTCCCTCAAATACAAATTCATACTGCACATCATTCTCGGCAATCACATAGCCTTCTATATGGTAGTTGCTGCCGGACTTGGTGATCGTAAACTCCTGATCGTAAGTGTACTCGTAATCCAGCGACGAAGCGCTCAGCTGCACATATGTGTAGTCGCCTACGTTGTAGTTATAGAGCGAGTACTCGCCGGACAGATCACCTTTGACCGCAGCGTAAAGATCGAGCCAAACCTCGGGATAGCCCGCCTCGGGCGCTAACATCAGCCAATAACTATACGCTCCTTCGCTGGAGTACGTGGTGTCCTCCGAGTAGTCTTGCGCTACCGCCCTTACCATCTCCAGACGCACGGTATCCGTCGCCTCTTCCTGCGGGGCGTCGGGGTTCTCGGAGAAATACACCTCGATGCTGAAACAGCGGAGCTGCTTGTCGCAGGAGATCGTCACCGACGGATGGTTAATGTCGCTGATTGTCAGAACCGGTTCGCCGACGGCGTCCGCTGTCTCATCGGAGATGTAGTCGATATTTCCGTAATCACACGACGCGCTGAAGTTCTGCTTCGCCCATCCGTTGACCGCAATGCCGCGGATGTTTTCGCCGGCGGAAATGGTCATACTCCCATTGGCAAGAACGCCGAAATACGTCACGTCGATGTTATTGTACGCATGGTCCGCAGGGTACGCTGATCCGTAGGAAACAGCGATGGTGATGCCTTGCTCGGATAAGGTATAAGCGGTCTTGTCGATCGTTGTGTCCGGGGCGGTGATGATCACCGGCTCCTCTGCCGCAATCTCCTGTGCCATCTCCGGCACCATAAAGGCTATCATGGCGATAACCCAAAAGAATTTGTTAGTTTTCATAAAAAGAATTTGTTAGTTTTCATAAAAAGAATTTGTTAGTTTTCATAAAAAGAATTTGTTAGTTTTCATAAATACTTTTTCTGTATTTCTGCCCCATTGCAGTATTTTCTGCAAAGGTACGACAAAAAATCGACATACGCAAATTTTTCTGCAAAATAATGACAAATAAATTTCGTCCAAATAACAAAAAAAATAAGACCGAAATACATCAAAAAGCGCGTGATTAGCGGGTGATAAGCGCGTGATTACCGCGTGATTACCGTGACATTCGTATGACGAAAAGGGGAGAAAAGCCCAAGAACGAGCCTCGAGAGAATACCTCTTCCTAATCCGACGACAAAGGTACTGCTTTTTTGGGACTTTTTCAAATTTCCAGCCTCAAAAAACAAAGAAAAATAGTAAAAAGTATTGAAATACTTGTGTATGTCAAAAAAAAGTAGTAATTTTGCCGCCGTAATTTAATATCACTCCTCACTAACGGAATAAAACCAAGGCCGGCGAAGGTGTAAGAGCCGGGAAAATACTCACACAGACATGAAGACAAAATTCTTCTCGTACATGAAGACAAAATTCTTCTCACTTATTGGCATCGGAATGATCGCCATGCTCTTTCTTGTGTCATGCAAAGACGAACCAAGTTCAAGCAGCAAGTTAACCTTCAAAGGCGTGAATCTAAACAACGCAAAGGCTCTTGCGTTGGTACAAGAGGGTAACGGAGGATCCAAAGCTCCGCGTAAAATGCCGGCAGATGAAGGCGAAAAACCGCAAACCAAATTCCTCTACACCGTAGATGAAGAGGGAAACATGAATGCAGCGATTTTCTATTTCAACGAAGTGGACTCTACCACCAACACCAAGGCATTGCGTCTGAGTATCGAAAATATCTTTGCGGTTGGCGATGATTATCTCTGGCTGTACGGCTGTCAGTACGACTGCGACGACTTGGATTTATTGCCCGAAAAAGCGCGCGGTTATGTGCAGCACGAAATAGAAGCCAGCCGCACACGCCCCGGACATTACAATTATCTCATTCGCAAGACGGATGGCGCGCTATTTGATCTAACAAACTTAACTGTATTGCCGATTGATTGGGACGGCTCTCTTAAAAATGGCGTTAAGACCAGCAATGACCTCAAGCAATACGGCATGGTGGCGCAAGTAGGCAAAGAACTCTACTGGGCGGAAGGTAATTATCAAGGTGGTTTACGCAAATTGGTGGACCAGGGTTCGACCATGGACCAAGTGAATTTGGATTACCACGCCAACATCGCCTATGTTATCGGCGATGGAAACGGGCATTTAGGAACGGTGTTGAGTTATAGTAGTAATGTGCCAACTAATCCGGCCTTTATCGTCGGCAACAATGCCTTCTTGGTAAAGGGTTTGCCGGATATAGAAGGCAGTTACCCGCGCATGCACTATATTGGTGGTAAATATTTTGTTTCGCATGGATGGAACTGGAATAGCAGCTTAGAGCCGGCTATTTATAGTCTGGCTTTTGAAGGCGATAATGCTACGGCTACGCGCATCATCGATAAACGCGCGCTGCCCGAATATAGTTATGGCTATCCTTGCCGCATCGAGGGTTCAACCTATTCCTATTTAAAAGATGAAGGAGAGGGTACGATTATTGAAACCTTCGATGCCAATACCTTGACGTTCACGAAAGAAAAACTGCCCGAAGGATTCCCTTCTTGGCCGGGAGCATATGATGAAGAAGGAAACGCCTATTCGTATGAGACAGAGAAACAAACCGACATGAGTTATGTGATAGTCTATAACCTGCCGACTCGAACGGCTACGCGTCACGAAATCGACCGCAGCGAAGTGCCGCAATATAATGTTATACAAGTCATAGGCTTCGATAGAAGTATGAAAGCTATGATCGAAGAAGCCATTCTGCCCGATGGTTCTACCGTTTCGCTCATTACGTACATGACCGGTGAGAATGCGTTCAAGACAGTTGTCATGGGCACCGAAGCCAGCAAGACGGCAGTGGTGGCAACTATCGTTCAGCTGAATTAAATATAAGCCTAACCCCAACCCTTCCATGAAAGGAAGGGGGTACGGAAGAAGGGCAGTGAGGGAGACCTTGCTGCTTTTTTTTTGCAAATAAATTTGCATATATCAAAAAAAAATGCCCGAATGTTTGCATATGTGCAATTTTTGTTGTACCTTTGCACCCGATTTTAAATTGGCAAATTATAGGCTTATGATTACGATAGAACAATTGAAAGATGTGCAGCAACGTGCGGACAAGCTGAAAGCGTACCTGCAGATCGACGAGAAACGTATCCAGCTGGAGGAAGAAGAGCTGCATACGCAGGCTCCGGGATTCTGGGATGACGCGAAAGCTGCGGAGGCGCAGATGAAGAAGGTCAAAGGCATCAAACGATGGATCGACGGATACGAAGGTGTACGTGCGGCGGTGGAGGAGCTGAACCTCAGTTATGAGTACTACCGCGAGGAGTTGGTGACCGAAGAAGAGGTGGATGCGGCTTATGCGCACGCTCTTGCGGAGGTTGAGGACCTGGAGATGAAGAATATGCTTTCTCACGAAGAGGACCAGATGCCGGCGGTGTTGAAGATCGTCGCGGGGGCAGGTGGTACCGAGGCTCAGGACTGGGCGGAGCAGCTGATGCGTATGTACCAGCGGTACTGCGAGAAGCACGACTATAAAGTGACGATCGCCAACCTGCAGGAAGGCGATGAGGCAGGTATCAAGACCGTGACGTTCAATATCGAAGGCGACATGGCGTACGGTTATCTCAAGAGCGAGAACGGCGTGCACCGTCTGGTGCGCGTGAGTCCTTATAACGCGCAGGGAAAGCGCATGACGAGTTTTGCGAGCGTGTTTGTCGTGCCGTTGATTGATGACACGATTGAGGTGGAGGTCAACCCTGCGGGAATAAGCTGGGACACGTTCCGCAGCTCGGGTGCCGGCGGACAGAACGTCAACAAAGTGGAGTCCGGTGTGCGGTTGCACTATAAGTTCGTCAACCCCTTGACTAACCAGCCGGACGAGATTGTCATCGAGAACACCGAGACGCGCGACCAGCCGAAGAACCGCGAGAATGCCTTACGGCATTTAAGGAGTCAACTGTACGAGTTAGAGTTAGAGAAGAGAAGACAGGCGCAGGCGAAAGTGGAGGCCGGCAAGAAGAAGATCGAATGGGGAAGCCAGATACGCAGTTACGTCTTCGACGACCGCCGCGTGAAGGACCACCGGACGAACTATCAGACGAGTAACGTCAATGCCGTCATGGACGGAGATATAGACGCATTTATCAAAGCATACCTAATGGAATTTCCTGAGTAAAGAATGAAAGAGTTAATGATTATAGCCGCGTTGGCTGTCGGAATGACGGCCTGGGCGCAGAACGACAGTACCAAAGTTGAGAAAGACAGTACCAAAGTTGAGAAAGACAGTATAGAGGGTTTCCGTTTTACGACGGTGGACAGCGTGGGTATCACGCCGGTGAAGGACCAGAACCGAAGTTCGACCTGCTGGGCGTTCTCGACCTTGGGATTCCTCGAGAGCGAGGTGCTGCGGGAGAAAGGCAAAGTGGTGGATTTCAGCGAGATGTATGTCGTGAGCAAGACGATGATCGACCGCGCGACGTACTGCGTAAGGCTGTATAACGAGCCGCATTTTGCTCCCGGTGGCAGCGCCTATGATGTCATTTATTGCATGGAGCACTACGGTCTGGTGCCGCAGGAGGCGATGCCGGGAATCCGTTATGGGTGGACGAAGAACGACACCCTACCCGTTCACAGCGAGTTAGACAAGGTGGCAGGAGGCTACCTGAACGGCCTCAAGAGCCTGAAGAAACTGAGTCCGGTTTGGAAAGAGGGTCTGCAAGCGATCTACGACACGTACCTGGGCAAATGTCCGGAGGAGTTCGAGTACGAAGGCAAGAAATACACGCCGAAGAGTTTTGTGGAGAGCCTGGGGCTGAAGGAAGAGAACTACGTCTCCTTCACGTCCTATACGCATCATCCGTTCTATGAGAAGTTCGCGCTGGAGGTGCCGGATAACTGGCGTATGGACCAGATGTACAACGTGCCGATCGACGAGTTGATGCAGATCATCGACGAAGCGCTGGCAAAGGGTTACACGCTGGCGTGGGCGGCGGATGTATCCGAACTCGGCTTCACGAGAAAAGGTATCGGCGTGGTGCCGGATGACGACCACGGCGCAGATATCACCGGTTCCGACATGGCGAAATGGGTTGGCATGAGCAGCGACAAGAAGAAAGAGGAGCTGACGAAGAAACCGCTGCCGGAGAAAGAGATCACCCAAGAGATGCGTCAGGACGCCTTCGACAACTGGGAGAACACCGACGACCACGGAATGCAGATCTTCGGTATCGCCAAAGACCAAAACGGCAAGAAGTACTACATGATCAAGAACAGCTGGGGCACGATGCGGTCCGACTACAAAGGCATCTGGTACGTGAGCGAGGCGTTCATGCGGTACAAGACCAACGACATCCTCGTGCATAAGAACGCCGTACCGAAGGAGATCAGGAAGGCCTGCGGCCTTTAGAATTTAGGGATTAGGATTTAGGGATTAGGATTTAGGATGGCAGCGGAAGGTATCTATAAAGATCGCGGGAGTAAGTTCTTAGGGTTCGCCGAGCCGATAGCGAACGAGGACGAAGCGAAAGCGCGTATCACGTGGTATAAGAAGAAGTACCACGACGCGCGGCATGTGTGCTACGCCTATCGTTTGGGACCGAACCTCTGGCGAACGAAAGATGACGGCGAGCCGCACGGTACAGCCGGCGCACCTATCTTGCGATCCATCGACGCACGAGGATTAGACAATATTTTAGTGGTCGTAGTGCGCTATTTCGGCGGTACGCTGCTCGGCACCGGAGGACTGATGGTGGCGTATCGGGAAGCAGCAAAGGCGGCATTGGAGGTGTATGGTGTATAGTGTATGGTGTATGAAAGATAAATTTAGAGATATTAGAGCTTATCGCGTGGGATGGTTGCTGACCATCTGCGATTTTCTGTTTGCTTTTCCGCTCTTGTGGATCTGGGCAAAGCGGACGACGGAAGGTATCAAGTTAGATTACATGGGCGACCGCAAACAGATCGAGAAAGATATCAAACACGGGGCTTTCTTCATGACGAACCACCGCGACATCGTCCTGGACTCGGCGTGGCTGTCGTTGCTGCTGCGATGCAAATACTTCATCCGTCCGTTCATCGGGATCGGCAATAACCTCTTTGCCTACAAATGGATCGAAGTGCTCGTGCGTTTCAACCGTTGTTTCGTGGTCAAACGCGGTGCGGGGGCTCATGCGCAGCTGGAGAACTCAAAGCAGTTATCTGCGTATATCCGTTCGCTGCGGGAAGAAGGCAAATCTATCTGGTTGGCTCAACGCGAGGGCCGCGCCAAAGACAGTAATGACCTGACGCAACCCTCTGTGCTGCACATGCTGACGCTGGGCGACGAGGACTTCTTTCAGAACGTCAAAGCGCTCAATATCTGCCCGGTGAGTATCACTTACGAGTACGACCCGTGCGACTACCTGAAGGCGGCAGAGATGCAGCTCAAACGGGATAATCCGAAATGGAAAAAACGCGCGAAAGACGATGTGTTGTCCATGAAGACAGGTATTCGTGGATACAAAGGACACGTGGTGTATCGCTTGACGCAAAGCATCAATCCGGAGATCGACGCGCTATTAGCGGCGCATCCGGAGTACCGCGAGGCTCCGATCCACGACCAACTGCAACACGTGTGCGACATCATCGACCGGCATATTCATCGGGGCTACGAGATCTACGAACGTGGCACGGATTTTGATGCGTACATCGAGAGCCGCCTGGCGATGATTGACATCCCCAATAAGGACGAGGCGTTCCTGCGGGAAAAGTTATATGAGATGTATAGATTTCCGGAGATAAATCACCGGAAGAGTTTAGAGGTTTAATTGTGGCTAAAGCCACGTTTAGAGGTTTAAAAGTTTTTATGAAAAGAGCAATATTTCCGGGATCGTTTGATCCCTTTACAGTAGGCCACTATGATATCGTAAAGCGTGGTCTGGAGTTATTTGATGAGATCATCATCGGTATAGGCCGAAACAGCACAAAGAAAGAGACCTTCCCCATCCGTGAGCGCGAGGAGGCGATCCGTAAAATCTTTGCAGACGAACCGCGCGTGAAGGTGGCTATCTACGACTGCCTGACCGTGGATTTCGCGAAAGAGCAAGATGCGAAGTTCATCCTTCGCGGGATGCGTTGCATCGGCGATTTTGAGTACGAACGAAACATGGCGGAGGCGAACAAGCAGATCGGCGAGATTGAGACCGTGATCCTTTATACGCGCCCCGAGTACGCGCATATCTCCTCCACCTTAGTACGTGACTTATACGCTTATGGAAAAGACGTTAGCGATTTTGTGCCTAATACTCTGCGTTAGTCTTCACGCGCAGGAGCGGCCGTCGACGGTACGGGTGGATGAGTGTATCACAATCTTCAACGATGTGATGCGTCAGGTTGATGTAAACTACGTCGATACCCTCAACTACGAGGATCTGACGGAGAGTGCCATCAACGCGATGCTCCGTAAGATCGACCCTTATACCGTATATTATCCGAAGAAGAACGACCGCGATCTGCGTATGTTGACTACGGGTAAGTACGGCGGTATCGGTTCGATTATACAACAAAGACCCAAACCAAGTACCAAGGGACAAAGTACCAAGTACAAAGGGAAAGTATCGAAAGACAGCCTCTGGACGTACGCGGTGAACCCCTATGAGGGCAAGCCGGCACAGCGGGCAGGTGTGCAAGCGGGAGACAGGATTCTTTCCGTAGATGGCAAGACGACGAAGGGTCTGAGCGTGAGCGAAGTGAGCAATAACCTTCGCGGCGAACCGGGTACGACGGTGGTCTTGGAGCTCGAGCGCGAGGGTGTGGAGAAGCCCTTCAAGGTCTCCATCGTCCGCGAGGATATTCACTTGGAACCCGTCAGTTATGCGACGATTCTTCAAGCAGACACCCTGCCCTACCCAATCGGATACATCGCTTTCGGAGAGTTTACAGAGGGTTCGGCGCAAGACTTCAGCAACGCGCTGGACGACCTGTACTATAACCACGGCGCCAAGGGTCTGGTGATCGACCTGCGCGGTAACGGCGGAGGTATCGTGGACGAGGCGATGCAGATCGTCAATCTCTTTGTAGATCGCAACACGACGATCGTGGAAACGCGCGGCAAGACGGCGCGCAGCAACAACACCTACCAGACACGGAACAACCCGCGGTACAAAGAGTTGCCGCTCGTGGTGCTCGTAGATAAGAACTCCGCTTCCGCTTCCGAGATTGTCTCCGGTGCCTTGCAGGATCTCCACCGCGCTACGTTAGTGGGTCAGCGGACGTTTGGCAAGGGGTTGGTACAGAACGTACGGCCGATTGCTTACGGCGGTCATGTGAAGGTCACGACGAGTAAGTACTACCTGCCTTCGGGACGGTGCATTCAGGCGATTGATTACAGCGAGCGGCAGAAAGGGCATGAACTCAAACGCGACACCGCAGGAGGCATCCTGCCGGATATCGTTCTCTCGGATTCAGGCAAGGTAGATATCACCTACACGCTCTATATGAACCATTATTTCTTCGACTACGCGACGCGTTACCACCGTCTGCATGACTCGATTGCCCGTCCGGAAGTGTTTGAATTAACGGACGAGGAGATAGAGGACTTCTGCCGGTTCCTGGACGAACGGGGATTCAAATACGAGACGGAGACCTCAAAGTTCTTCGAGGATATGATCAAGATGGCGAAGCACGAAGATATCGACTCCGCGACGCTCGCGCAGTTAGAGGCTCTGGAGCCGGTGCTGACACCGGACTTCCGCAAAGCCATCGAGCGCAACAAAGAGGAAGTGAAACAACTCCTCGGCACAGAGATCGTGCTGCGGTACTACTACCAGAAAGGTCAAGCGGCGTATAACCTCCGCTACGACAAGGAGCTGAAGAGAGCGCTGAAAGAACTGAAATAAAAAAGACAGAAATAAAAAAGAACGGGGACGAGCCCCGTTTTTTTTATGCATAAGAGTGTAAGCCTCCAAGGAGGTGGTTGACTCCGAAATACGTGAATAAGACAAAGACGAACGCGATGATGGAGATGATATGGTAGGCAACCTGCGAAGCGGGTTTGCGACCTCGCGCCTTGAGGATCACCGGCCAATGGATCATCGCCGCGTAAACGAGCATGGTGATGAGCGCCCAAGTCTCTTTCGGATCCCATCCCCAATAACGTCCCCAGGAGAGGTTCGCCCACACAGCACCGATAAAGATGCCGGCCGTGAGGCAGAAGACTGCAGGGTACAAGAGAAGCTGCGAGAGGTTCATCAGCGTCTCGCGCCAACGCGCTACGCAGAGACCCAAGATGCCGTTAATCATCACCACCGCAAAGAGCGTATAGGAGAGCATGATCACCGAGACGTGGATTCCCAAGAGCGGCGTCTGTAGGACAGGCTGAAGGGGCGGTTCGGGCGTGACGACCTTCGTCATGACGAAAGCCAAGACGACAACCAAGACCGCTGCGCTGACAGAGTACAGACCGCTATGCTGACGGAATACAGACTTGTTCCAAAGGGCACGGAAATAGGTGTTCTTCTGGAAGAAGAACGTGATCATGCCGAGCAGCAAGAGTGCGTAGCCGGTATAGGTAATGCCGATGCCCCACGGGTCGTAGTTATACGAAAGGGTTACGCCCATCTGATCGCTGTCGTAGTCCGACTGACAGAACCGATAGCCGCGGTACTTGAGGGGTTTGTTCATGCGCACGGTGCCTTCGTCGATCTTCATCTGGTGGTCCGGCGTCCGGACACTGCGGTCCAAGAGACGCAAGTCCGAGACGAAATCCACCGGGTTGCCTTCCGCATCGTTGAGGATCTGAAAATCCCAAAGGAAGAGGCTGATGGGTCGATTCGCGACAGAGAGCGTCTCTGCCTTGTCCGCGCGCAAGTGTATCTCACCTTGGACGCCGAAGAAATGCGTCACACACGCCCCGATGACGATTACCATCAGGGCGGTGTGAAGCAGTATTGTCGCTGCATAGTTAAGCGGGTGTCGAACCACTCGACTAGATCGCATTAATGAAAGCAACGACTGCATCGCGGTCTTCTTTATTGAGTTTATAGAACTGCTGGGTCGGCCAGTAGGCATCGCTTTGCTCGCTATAGCCGTGCCACATGATCGCTTCGATCACATTGCGCGCACGGGTGTCGTGCATACGAGCCTCGTAAGCGTCACCGGTAGCCTTGCGGTGCAAGCCCCTACCCCAAAGCGGCGTCGTACGGCACCAACCGGTACGGATATCGTTCTCCATGCAGAGCTTATGCTGAACCATATCGGTATAAGGCCAGATCTTCTGGTTCGGATAGCGCGGCATCGAAGCGGTGACGGGGAAATGGTTCGGGTCACGCACTTCGTCCGGTCCGGTAGTCCAAGTAGGACGATGGCAGTAGTCGCAGCCAATCTTCGAAAAGAGTTCTTTTCCGCGCAGAACCGCACTGTCGTTCACGTTACGGGCTGCCGGAACAGCCAGACCGCGGTGCCAGATCATGACCTGCGTGAACTCGTCGTCGGTCATCTCCGCCGGCAGAGACTTGGAGGTCAGGTAGTCGTATATCTCCTGCTCGGTACCAAACGCAGCTTGTACCTCCGGATCTTTGGAAGCATACTTCGCGTAGATTGTGCCGTCGAGGTCAAGATAGTGGTAACGACGGTCGGAACGGGTGACGTTGGTGATGTTCCAGATAGCGTTCGCCCCTGCAGCATCCATGATCGGTCCACGGGTGAGGGCGTACGTGAAACGTTTCGGCCCCCATTGCGGGTCGTTCTTATAGTAGCCGGAGGTCTGGAAACCGCCGTTCCAGAAAGCAGGGTTCAGACCGTTCTTGAGTTTGCCGTCGGTCGCCTCTTTCTCATACTGGGCGATGATATCTTCATCGGTAATGGCATCGAGAAGTCCCGTACCGTACACGCCGATCGTGTTCTCAAGCTTCACTTCGTAGCCCTCGCTCTCGAGCAAGCCGTCCGGGTCGCGGTAGCCTTGGTTATAGACGTAAACGGCGGTGTTCGGCATCTTCACCTCCGGGTAGCGCAACTCGTAGGTCTCACCGTCGGGGAACTTGTTGCCGTGCTCATCCGTCGCCGTCTTCCAGGTCACCGTGATCTGATCGGGATCCAGCGGCGCCTTGAAAGGAGCAGCACCGAAGAGTTGCGGCATGCCGGCGAGCCAAGTTACGTAGGCCTGCGTCTTAGGATTAATGACCACGAGCAGCGTTCCGTTACCCTGATCCTTGGCGTTATAGGTGCCTTCGGGAATGGAGGTTCCGTGCGAGTAGTTCGGGTGACAGTGCTGGCAGGAGGCGCGGACATAGATCGGTCCCAGACCATGCTGACGTCCTGTGGTGTCCGTCACGAAATCTTTCTCGGCGATGTTATCGCCCTGCGCAAACATTGTTCCAAGACCTGCCTCTTCGGTAGCCGGTGTCGGCTGACGGAAGGTCATGGAAGAGGTGTTGGTCGTCGTACCTAACCGGCCACCGGTGTAGTACCACTCCGGCAGGTCGGTCACGGGATCCACAGGCGTAGGATCTTTCTTACACCCCACGAGCGCTACCGCCGCCAGAGCCATGAATAAAAATTCTTTTTTCATAATGATATTGTTTTTTCGATATATCGATGTTTCGAGATTTCGTTATTTCGACAAGAGCGGTAACACCTCGTCGTCAAGGAGTCCTTCGAGTTCGGAAACCTGATCGATCGCCGCTTTTACCTTAGCGTTGCCCTTAGCCGTGTTCTCAAAGTCTTCGATGGCTTCGATGGCAGCGATGGAGGCATCGATGGCTTTGCGCACCTTGCCGTCCAAGTCTGCGTCCTGCTGGTAGATATAGTTTGAGATGGCGTAGTCACCGGCCTGCGCACCGCAGTAAGCGTGACGGATAGAACGGATGTTATCCGCAAAATCGATCGTCGAAGTGCAGCTATACGGGCTCTCGATGTAGTCGCGTTGGTCGGGAGTACTGCTAATATAGGGGTTACCCATCTTCAGATCCGCTACCTCACCGGCAATATCTACACAGCCGGCGATGATCTCTTCCGCAGCCTCCTGATAAGTCTTATAGAGACTTCCAGCCTGACCTGCATTAATGAGATACTCGCCGTAGTTCTCGCCGTAGCTGAGCGACTCGTCATCGACCGTGATAACCGCCTCTTTGGCCTCGCTCACCTTACCTGCCCAGCAGTCTTCGAGCAGGATTGCCTGCTGCGTGAGGTCCTCGACGATACCAAGCAGATAAACCGCCTCGGCGTGGGTGAGGTTCGCTGCATGAGGCCTGCCGGTACCCACAGCACGGCCTTCTTTCTCTATGGATTCAAAGAGCAAGTACTCGCAAGCATGGAAACCCTTGAGGGCGTAACCGAGCTTGTCGCCTACGTACGAACCGCCTTCAGCCTCCAGCTCCGCCATCTTCTGCGGATCGTTCAGCAACGCTTTCATCGCGTTGAAATCCAAAGGCCAGGAATCGATGTGCGGGTCGATGTTATGTCCCGCTGCAGGACCGTACAGGAAGGCCTCACTCTGCTCCCAGTACTTACGCATCGCTCTCCAGTCCGTACCGGCAGCTTTCATGAGGTCAGAGTAATCCGTCCCTGCCTCCTGTGCCTTGAGGATCTGCCGGCATTTGTCCAGCAGCTTCAGACCCTCATCCGCCATGGAGGAATAGGTGGCGATGACCGTGTTCTCTACATAAGGCTTCATGGCGCGTTGCAACGCCGCCTCTTTGTCCGTGGTGACCTCTGTGTCACCCTTCTTACATCCGCTCAATGCTACCAAGCCGATGAGCGAGAATAAAAGAAACTTCTTTTTCATAATGATGTAATTTGTTAGTATTTATAGTTGATAAAATCCTGCATAGACGATTCCTACGGCAATCTGCGGTTCGTCGTTGTAGAGTTTCCCGCGCGTACCGTCCGCGCGCGTTCCTTGTTTCAATATGCCGTAGGAGAACTCCGCCTTCACGCCGATCTGCTTGATAGGGAAGTAGTTGATACCCACCGCCGCACGGTGCCTACCGCACCAGGAGTACATATCCGTCGGTTTGCCGTCGTAGCGGAACATCGAGTCGTAGTAGTCGTACCGCGCGAAGAGGTAGAAGGATTGTTTCTTCTCTTTGAGTTTATTGTTGAGCGAGAAGAAGTCGTAACCTGCTTCTATACCCGCTGCAAGTGCATCGGACGCAACCCATTGCTTGGAGGAGACGGAGCCTTTGCGCATTGCGATATTGTATTGCGTGATCGCCGCCGCATCGGACAGATGACCGTAGGTGAAACTACCGCGGAGGATGAGACCGTAGTCCTTGTATTGGAAATCAAACGCGCCGATGGAGACCGTACCCTTGACGTCCTTGTACGCACTCTCGTCCAACTCGGCGTTGGACTTTGAGAGGGTATTGCGGAAGGAGTTACCGCAGTACCCGCTGAGGGAGAGACGAAGTCCTTTCACGCCCGTATAATCCACCCTCGCTGCACCGGCAAAGACGTTCGCAATCTTAAACTCATACGGACTGCCAGCTCCGGGTTTGACCCAATTCTTTCGGTTAAAACGATCGCTATCGAGCCCGGGAAGGAACATCGCCTGGTAATGAAAACCGTTCTTGGTGCTACCCATGAACGTCAGCGCCACCTCATGCCAAGTACTCGGGATGATGGTGAAATCGCCTTCGTTACGGTACACGCCGAAGTACTCCGTCGATTCGTGGTGGGCGTTCAGACCTCCGACTGGGATGACCTGCATACCTGCCCGTATGATGGCATAGCGGTTGAAAGCCTTCTGCAGCCAAAACTGCTCCAAGGCCACTTCACCACCGCGCTCGATCTCACTCTCGTACTCGCCGCCTTCTTCCTCTTCGATCTCGATGGCACTCTCCGTACCGCCGTGCTCGAACTCGATCTCCGTGCCTACCGACCATCCATGACCGAAGTCATAGCCCATGTAAATCACCACGTGCGGCAGATCAAACTCGCCGTAATGATCGTTGGCAAACCGCTCGGGGTTCTTGCCATAACGAAGATAGTTGTTGGAGTAGAAACAATGTTTGGCGGTAATCTCACCGTAACCGCCGATAGTAAAACGTCGTGTTTTACCAATTTTTGGGGATAGAGTGTCTTTTTTCTCTACCGCCTGTTGCTGGGCTTGTTCGAGCCTCTCCACACGCTGAACGAGCGCCTGAAGGTCCGCAGCAGAGACCGTTATAGAATCCCCTGCGTACGCATGTAACGCGCACGAAATCAATAAGATAAACAGGCTTAAGTGCCTTGCTGAAAAGATTATTTGCCGATACATAATAATACCTCTGTATTGCCTTTTAAAAACAATACAAAGGTACTACTTTTTCGTCATTTATACAATCCCTAAAAATAACGATTTCAGGAAAAGAAATATTATTTCTGGTACTTACCGACGTACTTCATCGCAAGGAAGAGCATCCAATCGGGCGTGTGTTTCAAGAGCGGCGTAGCGAGCCAATTCAAGAAACCCGGGGTGTCCGCTTTCTTGTTCTTAAAGAGTTTCTTCAAGGCGCGTTTAACAAGTTTCTCCGGAGGAATAGAGACCGTCAGGTTCACCGCTAACTTACGCAACTTGGGCGAGAGTCCGAAGAGCGCTGTATCCACGGCTCCGGGCGCCATGACAGTGATGCCGACGCCGAGTGGTTTGAACTCGTACCAGAGGGACTTTGAGAAGTTATAGATAAACGCTTTTGACGCATTATAGGTCTGGATTCCCGGCATCGCCATCCATGCCGACATCGAACTCATATTGAGGATGTAGCCTTTCATGGGAAGACCGCTATCGCTGACAGATCTTTTAGCCATATCTTCGGCGAAGAGGCGCGTGAGTTTGGCGACGGTCATGACGTGCAGTTGGAGCATCAACTCAATGCGTTTCATCGAGGTCTCGATATAGGGGTTAAAGAAAAACACTCCCGCGTTATTGATGAGCACATCGACGGTAAAATTGTTCTCTTTGGTCCATGCGAAGAGTTGCTCTGCTGCGTCGGGGAGAGAGAGGTCGGCAAAATGCGCAGTGGTTTTCACGCCGTACTTTTCCGCCAAGTCAGCCGCCACGCAATCCAACTCCTCCTGCTGGTTGCTCACCAGAAGGAGGTCAGAGTGATAATCCCGCGCCAAGGCGGTAGCATACTGCAGACCTATACCGCTACTTGCGCCCGTTACTAAGCTCAGCATCCTTCTCTAATTTTGCAATCTCTTTCTGAATACGCTCAGGGATAACCTCGCCATCGCGCTCTACGCACTCGTGGCATTTCATATCCAGCGTGTACATACGTCCTACGCAGTAATTCGACCGTCCGCAGCCTGCGTGGTAATGCGGATTCGCCTCCACATGGTGCACGAACTCCGGATCCTTGATGAGCACGTGGGCTATCTGGAAGAGTTCGAAGCCTTCGTCCATAATCTGATAGCAGTTATCGCCGGATTGCACGCCGCCTACATAAATGAGGGTCGGAGCCCCACCCGACCTCCTCATGGAGGGGAGGAGAGTTTCTTCTAATGCTTGTTGGAAAAGCTTCGCCTTGTCCATGAAATAGAGTTCTTTGAAAGGCGAAGTAGGCAGCATGATCTGGTGCACACCGGGTATATTGAGCGCTGCTTTGAGCCACCAGAAGGACTTCATCGGCATGTAATGCGCAAGGGTCTTATACGGCATTGCCCCGGAGAGGATGGTCATCGGCGAGCGACTGACGGTACCGCCGGAGAGGACAATACCGTGCACCTTATGTTTGGCAATCTCCTTGGCAATCTGAATACCCTCCTCAATAGATACACCTTTCCAGCAGTCGTCCCACATGTTTGTCTTCACCACGACCGCCATGTCGTCCTTGGCATGGATCATCACTTCGTCCAGCACCTCGTTGAGGAAGCGTACACGGTTCTCAAACGAGCCGCCGTACTCATCGTGGCGATGGTTCGTACGCGGCGCGAGGAACTGCGAGATGAGGTAGGCGTGCCCCGCATGGATCTCTACGCAGTCAAAGCCGCAGGTACGAGCCCAATCGACCGCCTCGCCGAACTTCTTGACAAGCCCCTTGATCTCCGAGACCTTTAGTCTCCGATGGATCGTCGGGCTATAGAGGTTGAACCATGTATCCGCAGAGACGGGCATGCAGTGGCAGGTGTAAAAATGCGTCATGTTACCGCAGTGTCCAAGCTGGATGGACGCTTTCGCGCCCTCGGCATGGATGGCGTCGGTCATCTGCTTCATCTGAGGGATGATCTCCTCGCGGACGTAGAGCTGGCCGTCAAAAGAGACGCCGGAGAGGTCCACCGCGCAGTAAGCGACGGTAGTCATGCCTACTCCACCGCGGGCTACGGAGACGTGATAGTCCTGAAGTTCCTTGGTCGGCGCATTATGACGCGCCATATTTTCAAATGCCGCGGAACGGATGATTCGGTTCCGCAGCGTAATCGGCCCTAATTGATAGGGTGTAAAGAGTTTATTGTTCATTAGTAAATAAACGGAATGATGCGTTTCAGTTTCTTGCGGTCGAACTCATCGGGGAACTCCTCCTCGTACTTCTTGTAGATAGCATTGCTGCGCGGCACGAGGTTGCAGCACGAGAACCAGAAGAAGAGCAGTCCTGCGAGCGACCAGGTGAAGATTGCAAAGCCGAGCCATTCGGTGATCTCACCGAGGTAATTGGCACTCGTGACGTACTTGTAGAGCCCTTTCTTGGGCAGGTAATGGTTCGTGTCACCGGGCTTGCGCAGATGGCGAATCACGTAGTCGGAATGCATGTTAATAATCCATCCGACAAAGAAGATAATCGAACCGATGATGAAGCGCGGGTCGGTCAGCCAAGACGTCGAGTAGAGGTGCGCATAGAACGGATCTTTCGGCGCCAGATGGAACAACCAGAACCCCTGGATATAACCATTGATAAGATTCCATACGACCGACAGAATCATGATTGCTACCGGCATCTTGCTCTTGCCCTTCAGCAGGAACGGGAAGATGAACGAACGCTGGAAATAATGAAACTCGAAGAAGAGGAAGAAGAGCCAGTACGGCGCGCTCTTCACAGCCTCGGCAATCACCGGATCAGCGCTGCCCATCGCTTTGAAATACTCATACCATACGACGAAGAACACCGGACACTCCATGAGGAACCACCCTACTTTATTGTTCATCGCCGGGCCCCACTTATCCGAACGCATCTTACCATAACCTGCGTCCACGTAATACAGGGACACAAATACAACCAGGCCGACTATAAACATAATAAACAGCAGGTCGTAAAAGAAGTCAATCGTATAAATATTCATAATTGTTTGTTATTTTTCTGTATAATCCACAAAAAACCGTGCAAAGGTACGAAATTTATTTCGTGTGTGCAAATTATTCTTACGATTTATCGGTTTTTTCGCGTTTTTGGCATATAAAAAGTCCGAAAATAATCAATCCTATACCTACCCATTTGAGCGCAGGCAGATGTTCGCCAAAGAAGAGAAACATCCAGATTGCCGTAAACACCGGACGGATGTTATTGAAGGCATTTGCCTTCGTCACGCCTATCTGCCGCAAGGCGTAACAGAAGAGGATGAACGCCGTCACGGACGCAAACACCGTCAGGTATGAAACCGACCAGAGAGCGACCGTGAGGGATGAGGCCGGATCGGCGAGTTGGTTCCAGTCGATTGCCATCAGTGCGGACGGTCCTTCGCGCCAGAACCACACCGGAATAAAGAAGAGCAGACTGATTAGCTGGGTGTAGAATACAAAGGAGAGCGCGCTGTACCTCATCGGCGCCTTACGCATCATCACGGAGTCTATCACCGCCGCCGAGACCGCCAAGAACGCTAACAAGACGCCCCAATAACTGCCGATGGAGTAATTCTCCGCACCGGCAAGAGTAAGTACAAACACACCGCCCGTAGAGATAAGAATACCGAAGATATTATTGCCGGTAATACGCTCCCGCAGCAGGATTGCCGCAAAGACCGGACTCAGCAACGGACTCGTTGAGAGCAGCGTCTCGGCGATAGTAGGGCTGTTGAGCGCGTCGTAGGCGTAGGTCTCAAGCATGTAATACAAGAACGGCTGGCAGAAACCCGCCAAGAGAAACAGCGGCAGGTCTTTGCGTTCCATCCGCTGCAGACAGAAGAGCGAGTGCTTGCGTCTTATAAGGCCTATAATAAGCATCAGCAACACCGACGGGATAAACCGCATGAGGATCATCGTAAACGGCGGAAGAGCCACCAACGCATGTTTGATAGCAATCCCGCTCACCGACCAGATGATCATGGAGACAATCAGAGCGACGATGGCCAGCTGTTTTTCTCTATACCCGCCAAACGGCATATCGTTTCGTGTGTTAAATTCATCAATCGTTCCGTTTCGGCAGCTCTCGGAGCCGTAGTATCGGGATAGATGGGCGCTCCCATGACAACTTGCGTCAACGGTTCGTCGTTGCTTCCGAAAAGCCGGTAGATACCCTCCCGCTCGCGGTACGTGATCGCAAACGGGATGATGGGTTTGTTGTACTTATAACTCATCGTGAAAGCGCCTTTCTGGAACGGCCGCAAGGGCTTGTACCAATCCCATCGCTTGGCTTCGGGGAAGATATGGAACCAATATCCGCGGCGGTCGAACTCATCGAAGGCGGCGTTAAACGCCTTCATCGCGGAGAGCCCCGCTTCCGGTGCGGGGATAGGTATTCCGCCGATGATACGGAGGAATATCTGGTCTTTGGTGCGGAAATTCGGCGCAAACATCGGGATACGCATGTGATGCGTACCGTTGATGGCTGTCAGCACCGACGCGCAGTCATGCCGGTAACAATGATTCGCGATGGTGATGGCGCCGCGTGAGAGGTCAAACTGCTTCAAGTACCGTCGCATCGGACAGGAGCTGCGGTGCCATTTCTTCTCGCCCTCTATCTGCCATCTCAGTCCGTACTTCAGCCGCAGCACCACGCCCAAGATCGGACGCACAATGCGGTAGCCGAACCATATCCGCAGTTTGTTCTGCCATGTATCATCCACATACGGATAACTCGCATCTACGTCCGGATACGGACGGTCATAAACGGGTTTGTACAGCCCTACATACGGATCCTCCTCCGGGTAGTCTATCTTCACCGGCGGAACATAAGTTCCGGGAGTGACTTTCAGATCTTGATATCGCTTATTCATACCTTCAAAAACTTAGCTCCCACAGCGCGGGCAGAGGCGCCGTCCTTGTCGTCACGATCGCCCACGAAGAGCGTTGTTGCGGGATCTGCCTCTAACATCTCCAGCAACCTGCGCACGCAGGGTTCCGAGGGTTTGAGAGCTCCCAACTCCGGCGCTGCGGTGAGCAACTCAAACGGCTCCGGGTCGATACCCAGCGCTTCTAATTTTTCCTCCACGAAGCCGTAGTCGGAGTAGACGGCGAGTTTCAGTCCCCTACTCTTCGCCTCCTCCACCAGTTCCATGACCTCTTTGCGAGGCTTGTGGTAACGATGGATCAGCCGTACCATCGCGGGCATATAGACGGAGTTATACCACGTCTCAGCGATGCCTGCGCTCCACCAATGCCCACGCGCCATAAAATGGAAGAAAGCGTCGTTATACTCTTCCTCCGAGGCATACTGGGTGTAGTGCATGTTACGCCGCGCCCAGCGCTCTGCCATCACCAAGGGCAGGCACCAAAATAACCTTCTTACCATGCGGGCAGCCAGACCCGACTTATCGTACATCGTTCCGTCGAGATCCAGCACGACGGTTTGCACGCCGTTTAGCACGTTCTTTTTGTCGATCATCTATCTTGTTTGCTCTATCAATAATATTCTGACTAATCTGCTCAAACCGGCTCTCCATGCGTTGGATGAGGTTGAACTTGCTACGCCGTTTCTCGTCCTGCATGAGCAAGTTGAACTTGAACTGCCCGTCCCTAAATCCGTCCTTGAGGCATGCTGCCTTAAACCGCGCGTACGCGTTAGAAAGGAGTATATGGGTCTCGGGAGCATGGAGACGGAAAGACTGCCGCTTGGATTCGTACTCCACGTTGATGTGCTGCAGCTTCTCGTCCACCACTTTGGTAAACGCCTCTGCCTGCTCCTGGTTGATCTTCTCGTCCTGGAACTCGAAGTAGAAATGGTACTTACTCTCTTCCACTTCTGCAAAACCGACGAAGAATTTCGTCTTGATTCCCGTCTCTGCTTCGGCCTGATGTACGGCGTCCATGAACTGCGGTTCGTACAACTTCTCGCCCGTCATGGAAACGATGCCGTTGACTTTTGAGATCATGTGTACGGTCGGGGTGCTCTTGTAGAAACCGCCGACCTCCACGAGGTCGTTCATGTTATACCGGAAGAGTCCCGAGTAGGTCGTCACGTACGCGCAGTAGCGTTTGCCGAGCTCCAACTCGTCAATCTGCAGGAAGTGCTTATGCGGGCTGTCCAACTCGCTCTCCTCCACGAACTCGTAGTAGTGGAACTGCGGGAAAAGGACGGACTCGTTGGTATCATCGAGGGGGAAGCCGAAGCGGCACTCGGTGGCTATATAGCCGAGCTCCTGGTAGAAAGTCTTGTCCCAATTAAACTGATCCATGTACTTGTCCATGTAGATCTTCGTGTTGCCGCATTTCCAGGTACTGAGGTACTGGAGCCAGGGCCAGAAGTCCTTCGGGTACAAGTGTCCCTTCTCGGCGAGAATCTGTCTGAGTTCTGCGGCTCTCTCTGGATACGGAGCGATATACGCGTCTAACTCCGAACGGATCTCGTACGGGATATCCACATCTTCGCTAATGGTGCCTTTCTCGATGTCGTTGATCATCTGCTCGGTGTTCTCATTGAGCGCCCGCAGCAGTTCTAAGATCGTTGATGGGTTCGCCGTCGCCCAGAGCGTCACGTCGCGGTACTGCAACGCCAAGCGCATCAACACATAGTTGCGCGTGCCGTAGTCCGGAATCGCCATTACAGACGCAGGAGCTGTGTAGTGCTTCTTGATAATCTGCGGGATGTCGCGGACCAACACACCGCTCACGGAGCCGAAGAGCGTTCCGTCCGGCGCGTAGCCCTCGCACTCTTTGCCGACCGTCGTGAAGATCCGGCCGCCGAAGATCCGACTCCGGTGCTTGACGAAGTTCCACGTCCATATATGGCTCATCTTGCCGTACACGTCCTTGAGGTACTTATGCGTCATGGGAATCCATTTGGGTTCGGAGGTCGTACCCGAGGTCGTTGCGTACATATCCGGCTTGCCGGGAAAGAGGACATTCTCCTCGCCGTGCTTATGCCTCTCTACGTACGGGCGTAGCGTCTCAAACGAGTCATTCACCGGCACGTAAAGCCTGTACAACCGAAACAAATCCTCAGCACTCGTGGCGCTCAGGATGCGGTCGAAATGGTGCTCTTTGCCATAAACGGTGTCGCGGGAGATAGTGAGTATGTCTCGAAGGGTCTTCTCTGCTGTGTGGCGGGGCTTGCGACTCCAGAAACGCAGACGCAATGTCTGCGACCCGCCGACTAACATCAGCATGAAATTAATGAGCCATGGATAAGGCAAAGCCTTGCCTTCGTCATCCAAGTATGGTTTTGTTTTTGCCATAATAAATGGTTCTGTTTTTTGCCTATTAACGCAATTTGGGTGCAAATTTACTGTTTTTTTTTGACATACGCAAGCCCGCGCGCGTTTTTTTGTAAAAAAAGCACCAAGCCTTGCAAGAATGAAAAAAAATTACTATCTTTGCAGCCAAATTGCGAAAATATGACTTTTACACATCTTCATGTACACTCCCACTACTCCCTGCTGGACGGACTTTCCAAGGTGGAGGAGATCGTAGATAAGTGTCTGGCGACGGGCATGAACGCCGTGGCGTTGACCGATCATGGCAATATGTACGGCATCAAGGACCTGCTGGACTACTGCAAGGGCGTGAATAAGAAACTCAAAGCTGCCGCAGAAGAGAAAGGCGAGCCTTTTGTACCCTTCAAGCCCATCGTGGGCTGCGAGGCGTATTGTGCGCGTCGCGGAAGACACTCCATGAGCGATGACAAAGCCGTGAACGGCGAGGGAAAGACTTACGTCATCGACCGCTCGGGATGGCACCTCATCCTCTTGGCGAAGAATATGGTGGGCTACCATAACCTCTGCCGCATCGTCTCGCACGGATATATGTCCGACGCGTTCTACCATACTCCGCGTATCGACAAAGAGCTCTTGGAGAAATGGCACGAAGGCATCATCTGCTGTTCCGCCTGTCTCGGTGGCGAGTTGCCGCAGAAGATATTAGGAGCACAGACCGCTATCGCTGACAGAGCACAGACCGCTTCGCTGACAGAACTCATTGAGCAGGGCGTTTATCAGGAAGCGGAAGAGACGGTGAAATGGTTCAAGAACCTCTTTGGCGAGGATTATTATATTGAGTTGCAGCGCCATGAGACGCAGAAACCCGGAGGTGATCAGGACACTTACGAACGGCAGAAACAGGTAAACCCTGTGCTTGTGGAGCTCGCCCGCAAATACGGCGTGAAGATCATCGCGACCAACGACTCGCACTTCGTGAACGAAGAAGACGCGGAGGCGCATGACCGACTGATCTGTCTGAGCACCAACCACTTCGTCAACGACGTCAACCGAATGCACTATACCAAACAGGAGTGGCTCAAGACGCCCGAAGAGATGGCGGCTATCTTCCCCGACCTGCCGGAAGCGTTGGAGAACACGCAGGAGATCGTCGATAAGGTGGAGATCTACGACATCGACCATGACCCGATCATGCCTAAGTTCGACATCCCCGCTTCGTTCGGCAAGGAGGAAGACTACCCCGACCGTCTGGCATTCGAGAGTGCGTACCTGCGCCATCTGACGATGGAGGGCGCCAAAGAGCGTTACGGCGAGGAGCGATTGGCGAACGACGAGGAGCTGAAAGAGCGTATCGAGTTCGAGCTCAACACCATCATCACCATGGGTTTCCCGGGTTACTTCCTCATCGTCATGGATTTCATCCGTGCAGCGCGAGAGGAACTCGACGTCTCCGTCGGTCCGGGCCGTGGAAGTGCGGCAGGTTCGGTAGTGGCTTACTGTCTGAAGATCACCGATCTGGATCCTCTCAAGTACGACCTCCTTTTTGAGCGTTTCCTCAACCCCGACCGTATATCCCTGCCGGATATCGATACGGATTTCGAGGATTGCGGTCGCGGCAAGGTGCTTGATTACGTCAGCCGCAAGTACGGCGAGACACATGTGGCGCATATCGTGACCTACGGCAAGATGGCTACCAAGTCCGCTTTGGCCGATGTCGGTCGCGTACAGCAAGTGCCGTTAGCGAGGGTGAACGAGCTGAAGTCCTTTATCCCCGACCGCGATTTCCCGGACTCCTTACTGAAGGACCTTCCGAAAGACGCCAAACGTCCCAAAGTGAACCTCAAGAACTGCTATAAGTACATCCCCGAACTCAAAGAGGAGCATAAGAACGGCGATCCGAATATACGCTCGATGCTGGACTACGCAGCGCGGTTGGAAGGTACGATCCGACAGGTTGGTGTACACGCCTGTGGCGTGATCATCGGTGCGGACGACTTGACGAACTTCGCGCCGCTGAGTTCCGTAGAGGATAAGACCACTAAGAAACGTGTGCTCGTGACCGAATACGACGGGCATGTGGTGGAGTCCGTGGGTCTGATCAAGATGGACTTCCTCGGTCTCATCACCCTGACGATCATCAAGGAGTGTCTGAGAAACATCAAGAAAGCACAAGGCATCGATATCGACATCGATCATATACCCATCGACGACGAGGTGACTTACAAACTCTTCCAGGAAGGACGGACGGTAGCGGTCTTTCAGTTCGAGTCTGCCGGCATGCAGAAATACCTGCGGGAGTTGAAGCCGACCGTCATTGGCGACCTCATCGCCATGAACGCGCTCTACCGTCCGGGACCGATGGATTATATCCCGCAGTTCATCCGCCGCAAGCAGGGTCTCGAACCCGTGACGTATGACATTCCTGTGATGGAGAAATACCTCAAGGACACTTATGGCGTGACCGTCTATCAGGAGCAAGTCATGCTCCTCAGCCGCCTCTTGGCGAACTTCACCCGCGGCGAGAGCGACAAGCTCCGTAAGGCGATGGGAAAGAAGCAGATGGCGGTTCTGGAGTCGCTGCAAGTCAAGTTCATGGAAGGCGGCAAAGCGAATGGTCACGACCCGAAAGTGCTGACGAAAATCTGGGAGGACTGGAAGAAATTTGCATCCTATGCCTTCAATAAATCGCACGCGGCATGTTACTCTTGGGTCGCTTATCAGACAGGTTACCTCAAAGCCCATTACCCGGCGGAGTTCATGGCGGCGAACCTCACCGTCCACAAGGACGATATCAAGGAGGTGACCAAACTCATGGACGAATGCAAAGCGCTCGGCCTGAGTGTCTTGGAGCCGGACGTGAACGAGTCGGAGTTGTCCTTCACGGTCAACGAGAAAGGTGCTATCCGGTTCGGCCTGGGCGGCATCAAAGGTGTCGGCGAAGGCGCTGCGGAAGCCATCATCAGCGAGCGGGAGAAGAACGGCAAATACAAAGATATCTTCGATTTTCTGGAGCGCGTGAACCTGCAGTCCTGTAACCGCAAGACCATCGAGAACCTCGCGCAGGCAGGTGCCTTCGAGTGCTTCGAGGACATCTACCGCGAGCAGTTCTTCGGCGTCAACGACAGCGGCGAATCGGGACTCGACCTGCTCATGAACTACGGCAATAAATGGCAGGCAGACAAGGCCTCCAACGCCAATTCGCTCTTCGACGATTTCGACATCGAGGTGGATATACACCACCCTACCATGCCGCAAGTACCCCGTTGGGACACCATCGAGCGGCTCAACAAAGAGAAAGAACTCATCGGCATCTACCTCTCCGCGCACCCTCTGGACGAGTATGCGTTCGAGGTCAACGAGTTGAGCAACACCACGGCGTTAGAGATGTCGCAGTTTGATAAATGGCGTCGCCCGGACTCCCGTAACGAAGCGGAGATCACCCTCCGCAAGCAGCAGATAGAAGAACCGGATGAGCAGGTCCTCCTGCCTTCGGAATTCCTTGCCGCGCATAAGAACCAAGCCTGCCTCATCGGCGGACTCATCATAGAAGCGGAGCAACTGCGCTCGCAGAAAGGTAACCCCTACGGCCGTTACACCATCGAGGACTACACCGGCTCTTATCAGTTTGTACTCTTCGGCAACGCCTACGCGCAGTTCGCCCACCTCATGCTCAAGGACCTCTTTGTCCTTGTCACAGGTGTTGTGCAACAGAAAGGCGCCGGCATGAAATGGTTTAAGGAAGCCAAAGATGAGGAGGCGGAGTTCGAGTTCGTAGTGCAGCAGGTGGAGATGATGAACGAGGCGCAGGACAAACGTGTGGAGGGCATCAATATCCGGTTGTCGTTGGACGCCTTGAGTTACGAGCTGATTGACGAACTGAACGACGTGCTCAAGGCCAACAAAGGCTCCGAGCGCGTACATATATCCGTTTTCAATTCCCTCAACCGCCAGCAGATATCTCTCACCAGCCGCTCCAACGCGATTCACGTCACCCCGCAGTTCTACAAATGGCTCGTGACCAAACGGATGGAAGGCGTGTTGGAGTTTAATGTAGTGACGAAAGAATGAGCCCCACCCGACCTCCCATGAAGGGGAGGAGAAATTATATGAGTTACAAAGAAACAGTAGAATATTTATATAGTTCGCGACCGCCGTTTCATCTGGTAGGTGCGGCAGCGTACAAGCCCGGTCTGGAGAACACGCTCCGGCTTATGGCGCATGTCGGTAACCCGCATGAGAAACTGCGGGCAATCCATGTGGCAGGCACCAACGGCAAGGGCTCGACATCCCATCTCATCGCCGCTGTGCTGCAGGCCGCGGGTTACAAAGTGGGGCTGTACACCAGCCCGCATCTCGTCTCCCTCACCGAACGGATCCGCGTCAACGGAGTACCGATTCCCGAGAGCGAAGTGGCGCAGTTTGTTGAGACAAACCGCGCATTTCTTGACGAGGCACAGCCCTCTTTCTTCGAGACCATGACCGCCATGGCTTTTGCCTATTTTGTAGCGCAGAAGGTAGATATTGCAGTTGTTGAAGTGGGACTCGGAGGAAGGCTCGACAGCACCAACGTCCTCACTCCCATCCTCTCCGTCATCACGAATATCGGTCTGGATCACACGGAGTTCTTGGGCAACACACTTGCAAAGATCGCCCGTGAGAAAGCCGGCATCATCAAACCCGGCGTGCCTTGCGTCATCGGCGAGACGCATCCTCAGACGATGAACGTCTTCCTCGACAAAGCGCAGGAGTGCGGTATCTTAGGCGAAGGACTGGAGACCACCGACTGCCGGATCTGGTTCGCCGATCAATGCGGTTACCTGCGCACCCGAAGGCTTCGCGAAGCGCCCGAGTGCGAACTCAAAGGCCTCTATCAGGAGAAAAACCTCCAGACGGCGTTTGTGGCGTTGCAGGTGTTGAGAGGGCCTAACCCCAACCCTTCCCTAAAAGGAAGGGAGCATTTTTCCATCAGCAGAGACGCTATCAGAGAAGGTTTCGCGCATGTGTGCAGTCTGACGGGGCTTCGCGGACGATGGGAGACGCTGCGTGAGAAGCCGCTCGTGATCTGCGATACCGGACATAACAGCCATGGAATCCAGTACGTTGCCCAGCAACTCAAGACCCTTCCTAACCCGCATATATGGATTGTCTTCGGCATGGTCAATGACAAAGATACCGAGGTCGTCATGCGGCTGCTGCCGAGCGACGACAAATACCATTATATCTTCACGACCCCAAATACGAAGCGCGCAAGGACGGCGGAGGAGATGTTAGCGATGTGGGAGAGTATTCAGCATTCAGCATTCAGTATTCAGCCGATGGCCATCAATGATCCGAAAGAAGCAATCAACTATGCGTTGGAACACGCCTCAGAGGAGGATGCGGTCTTTATCGGCGGCAGTAACTACCTCGTGGGAGAGGCTTTGCAAATGATTAGCGACAAATGAAGTACCACGTATTACATATAACGACGGATTTTGCCGAGGAATGGCAGAAAGAAGTTTTTGACCAGGAGCTTTGTGACCTCGGCGTCGATACTATAGACGCCGGTTTAGAACCGGAGCAAGCAGGCCATGCGGATTATTACATTCCTTCGGATCTATGGGAACAAAACCAAGATGCCATCCAAGCGCAGATCTCCGATACCGAAGGAGCGACGCTTCTATCGGTGGAAGAAGTGCCCGATGAGAATTGGAATGCGGTTTGGGAAGCCGAGCACCCGGTGCAAGAACTGCCGCTGGGCGTGAAGATCATCCCGCATTGTGCCTTCGGTGCCGGCCACCACGAGACGACGGCGATGATGATTGAGGCATTAATTAATTTCAAATCTCAAATTTCAAATTTTAAATTTAATGTCCTTGACAATGGTTGCGGGACAGGAGTGTTGGGGATTTTCGCCAAGAAACTCGGTGCGGCACATGTGCTGGCTGTAGATATTGACGACAAGTCCGTACAGAACACGCTCGAGAACGCTGCTCTGAATGGCGTAGAGTTGGATGTGCGTCTGGGATCTGTCAATGAGCAAGGCGAACGGTCTGTACTCAGTCAGACTGAAGGTCGGTCTGTATTCGACTTAGTCCTCGCCAATATCCACCGCAACATCCTCCTCGCGCAAATGCCTATCTACGCGCGCATAATAAAAGAAGGAGGAGAAATATGGATGAGCGGATTTTATGAGACCGATTGTCCGGCACTTGAAGAAGAGGCAAAAAAGAACGGGCTACGTCTTATTGAAGTCCGCGCGAATGGCGAATGGCGGATGATGATATGTCGAAAAGAGGTGCTTCACTGAGGAACTGAAGTTCCTTGACCGGCTTCGCGGTATTTATCTTGCCCTTCTCGGCAGAGGCCACTCCTCCCGTTTGTCGGGAGGACGTTCTGGGATAGACGAAAATCCGGAAGTTCGCGAGGATATATTCGTACTCGCGCCATTTATCGAAAATAACCAGATTATCTTCCCCGATGACGAGCGTGAACTCGTTCTCGGGGAATTGTTTTTGCAGTTCGCGCAGGGTGTTGGCAGTATAAGACGGTCGCGGAAGCGAGAACTCAAAATCCGATGCTTTCACTCCGGGGATGTCTTTTATCGCCTCGCGGACGGCTGCCAAGCGTTCTTCTTCGGGCGCTAAGATACCGGCATCCTTGAGCGGGTTATTGGGGCTGACCATGAGCCATAACTCATCGAGATCCGTATGCTCGATGACCCATTTTGCCAATCCCACATGCCCGAAATGCACGGGGTTGAAACTTCCTCCGTATATTCCGATTTTCATTCTGCTATGATGGCATCGAGTTGGGCGAAGGCATGAGTGAGGTCGTCATTGACCACCACGCGGTCGAAATAGGGTTTGTAGGAGAGTTCTTCTTCCGCTTTCGCGAGGCGTTTCTCGATCATCTCCGGGCTCGTGTCTCCACGGCCTTCCAGACGACGGCGCAGTTCCTCGATGGACGGCGGACAGATAAAGATGGAAGTCGCTTTATCGCCAAGGATCTTCTTGAGATTCAGACCACCTTTCACATCAACGTCAAAAAGCACCTGCCGTCCTGCCGCCTCAATGCGGTCAATCTCCTCCTTGAGCGTCCCGTAATAAAGACCATCATAGACCTGCTCATACTCGATGAAGTCATTGTTCTCGATGCGTTTCTGGAACTCCTCGACAGAGATGAAGTAATACTCTTTGCCGTGTACTTCCTGTCCACGCGGAGGACGCGTAGTACAGGATACCGAGAGTTCAAAGAGATCCGGATGCTGGGTGAGCAGGTGCTTCACCATGGTCGATTTACCGCTGCCCGAAGGCGCACAAAAAATATAGATCATAGGACGTTCAAAACTTGCTCTTTGATTTGTTCAAGGATATCTTTCATCTTAACGACGATGATCTGCATTTCCGATTGGTTGGATTTGGAGCCGAGGGTGTTGATCTCGCGTCCCATCTCCTGAGCGATAAAGCCGAGTTTCTTGCCGACTCCGGCACCCTCGCCGCCCATGGTCTCTCGGAAATACTTGATGTGATTTGTGAGGCGCACTTTCTCCTCGGTGATGTCGAGTTTCTCGAGGTAGTAAATCATCTCCTGCTCGAGCCGGTTGCGGTCGGTCTGCGCCTGCGTCTCAGCGGAGAGTTGTGCGAGGTTGGCTTCCAGCCGCTCTTTGATCTTCGCCACGCGCCCTTTCTCAAACGGTTCTACCTGCGCCAGCAGGTCGGCTATGCCGTCGAGTTTCTCTGTGAACATCGCTTGCAACGCCGCTCCTTCTTGGGTACGGAAGGCGATGAAGGCATCGATGGCGCGGTCCAGGAGAGCCTGAATATCTTTCCATTCCTCGTCCGTCAACTCCGATTCCTCTTCAGCGACCTTCATCACGTCCGGAAAACGCAAGATAGCCGCCATCACTTCAGCCGGTACCGGTTCGCCAAACTGCTCGCCGTACTGCTGTGCGTAAGTCTTCGCTGCCGCCCAGTTGATGGGTGAAGCACTACTCTGACCTTCCCCTGCAGGGAGGGAAGTCTGCTCGCAGATGGCGAGATCCACTTTACCGCGCTCGAGGCGGGAAGTGATGATGGTACGGATGTCCAACTCGTGCGCACGAAGCGCAGGAATGAGCCTCGTCGAGAGGTCCATGGATTTGGAGTTCAGCGAGCGGATCTCGCAAATCAGTTTTTTTTCTCGGAAGATTGTTTCGGCTTTTCCGTAGCCGGTCATAGAAAGTATCATTTGCCTATACAGAATTTGCTGAATATATTTGCTAACACCTCGGTGTTGGTGATCTGTCCGGTCACTTCTCCGAGCGCCGCGAGGCAGTCCTGCAGATCCATGGAGAGCAACTCGCCGGATAGGTTGTCTTGCAAGCCCTGCTGCACACGTTCAATCGCGGCATGGGCACGGGTGATTGCCTCATAATGACGTGCGTTAGAGAGCATGACCGCAGAGGTCGGCAGCATCTCTTTGGCTACCCTTACCAACTCGCGTCTGAGCGGCTCGATGTCACCGTTCTTGGCGGAGAGGGGTATCTGACCGCTACGCTGCCAGAGCACAGACCGCTCACTTTGTTCGCTGACAGAACACAGATCAACCTTATTGAGGACGGATAGTACAGAGAGGTCGCGGGCAGGTCGCGGGCAGGTCGCGGGAATGACCTCACCGGGACGTGTGGCGTCCTGCACGGAGATGATGATCTGCGCCTTCTCCATGGCCTGGCGGCTTCGCTCGACACCCATCTGCTCGATCACGTCGTTCGTCTCGCGTATTCCCGCCGTGTCGATGAGGCGGAAGAGGATGCCGTCGATGACGAGGGTGTCTTCTATCGTGTCGCGCGTCGTGCCTTGTATATCGCTCACGATCGCCCGCTGCTCGCCTAAGAGCGCATTCAGAAGGGTCGATTTGCCGACATTCGGCGCACCGATGATGGCTACTGAGATCCCGTTACGGATAGCGTTGCCTGTTCGGAAAGAATGCATCAGCGCTGCGAGTTTCTGCTCGATCTCATCGGCGAGCGTCTGCAACTCCGTGCGGTCCGCAAACTCCAACTCCTCGTGGTCCGCAAAATCCAACTCCAGTTCTACCAGAGAAGTGAAATGCAACAAGCGTTCGCGCAGCGCTGCCAACTCCGTGGAGACCGATCCGCGCAGCTGACTCAGCGCCAGATCTTTCTCCGCCTTGCTCTGCGCTGCAATGAGGTCAGCGACGGCCTCCGCCTGCGTCAGGTCCATCTTGCCGTTGAGGAACGCTCTGCGGGTGAACTCGCCGGGTTCAGCTGCCTTGCAACCTGCGTCGATGAGCCATCGCAGAAGCTCCTGCTGGATATAGAGACTGCCGTGACAAGCTATCTCCACGGTCTCTTCACCCGTAAACGAATGCGGCGCACGGAAGACAGAACAGAGCACCTCGTCCAGCACCTCTCCGTCCTGCTCGATACGGCCGAAATGCACTGTTCCGCCCTTGGCATCGGCCAAGGACATACGTCCGCGGAAGAGCCCATCGACGATGGCTATACTCCCCTCCCCGGACACACGGATGACAGCGATTCCGCCGACACCGTAGGCAGTACTGATGGCACAGATAGCATGCATGTGTTTCAAATTTTCCTGCAAAGATACAACAAAAAATTGAGATATGCAAGTTTTTATAATAATAGGACGTTTTTTTTGCCTTTTTGTTTGCATATATCAAAAATTCTTTGTAACTTTGCACCGGATTTGGAAATCAACATTATAAACTCAATAAAAAATCAAACATTATGCGTACAACATTCAATCGCCTTCGTGCAGTAAAAGACAGCCTTCCTCATGGTAGTATGGACGCCATCGCAGCCGAACTTAGTATTCCCGGCGACGAGGTAAGAGCTTATTTTAACGGTGAAGGCAACGCCGATTATCACATTGAGCCGGGTCCCGACGGGGGTATCGTAGTGTTCAGCAACACGCGAATCCTGGAGGTGGCTTTGCGCCGCGCTTGGGAGGCTCAAAACGAGCTTTAAGGCAGTGATAAGCATTTTTCCAACGGCTTTTAGAAAGGTAATAGCTCTGGCGCTATGCGTCGGGGCGTTACCTTTTGTATTTAATACGCAGGCGTACGCAGGCGAGGAGACGAGAGTCGAGAGCCAAGAGTCGAGAGTCGAAGGGTTCTGGGACGAGTACAAGCGTCCCGTGGGGTTCACTTACGGCGCGCAGGCACGAATCCAGACCACCTACCTTTGGCGAGGCATATATGCCGGCGGCGCGAACGTACAAGGTAGCGCGAACGTCGGCTACGGCGGCTTATACGCTGACATGTGGTGGAACATCGGCGTGACCGACTGGGGGTTTAAGACCTTCCAGCCCGAGGTGGATCTGACTATCGGATTCAGACGGTGGGGACTCGACATCTACTTGCTCTATATTCATAATTTCAAGCACGGATTTTTCGACTTGGGTTATTATGACTCCTGGCGCAACGCATTAGAGTTAGGCGTACGATGGACGGTGAGCAACAAACTACCGCTGAGTATCTTATGGGCCACGCGTTTTACCAACGCCGACAGTTATGTTATGGCCGGCGATACGGTTCATGCCTACTCGAGTTATGCGGAGATTAGTTATACGCACAATTTTGCCTATGGGCTCAGCCTGTACGGAGCAGTAGGCATCACCCCTTGGCGCAGCTTATACACAGGTTATCAGCGGGGATTTGCCGTGCAGAATATAGAGCTGCGTTTACGCAAAGACTGGTCGGTATCCGAGCGATGCGGCTTGATGCTACAAGGGCAACTGGGTATTAACCCTTCCGCGCTTGCGGCAGATAATACGACTGCACAGTGGAAGCCGAAAGACCCGGGTAGTCAGGCGGTCAACGCCAATATCGCCTTTGGCGTTTATTTGAAATAATTAAAAATTAATAGGTATTAGAATGAAAAAATTTACACTTTTGTGTGCCGCGATGGTTGCGGCAGTAATGACTGCGAAAGCAGAAGTAGAGTTTGCTTACGACGCCGGTGCTGAGATTGTCAGTAGTTATATCTGGCGTGGTCAGTATAACGGCGGTCTGAGTCTTCAGCCGGATTTGGAGATCGGTTACGACGGCGAGCACACGTCCTTCCGCGCAGGCGTTTGGGCAAACATCGGTGCGTCGGACTGGGGTTTCCGCAAGGGTCTGCCGACCTACACGGATGTAGATGGAATCGAGATCGATCCGAACACCCGCTTCATGCCGGAGTTGGATGTCGTACTGTCTTTCAGCACTTATGGTCTAACAGTAGGTTTTAACCACTATTATTACTGCGACGGATCGAACTTCTTCTCCTGGCAGAAAGATGCCAAACTGATTGAGTTGGACGAGAACGGTGATCAATTCGTGAATACTACTTCCACTACGGAAGTTTGGGCAGGATATAACTTTGGTCATTTCTTCGGAGACAAAGCCGGTGCATACTTCAATTGGTACACCACGGTAGCCGGCAATGACTTCGTAGAGAACGAGGACGGCGACCTCAAACGCGCTTGGAGTAGCTATTTCGAGTTAGGCTACGACTACACCTTTGAGGGTATCGGTCTGACCTTAGGCGGCGTGGTAGGAATGTCGCCGTGGCAGAGTGATCTGTACGGCAACGGGAAGTTCGCCGTAACAAACATCAGCCTGAAAATCAACGAGGAGTGGGAGTTGAATCACGTTACCCTCGACCTCTTCGCACAGGCTTCGCTGAACCCTGACGGCATCAACAAAGAAAATGTCTTCATCAAGGGTTCCGGAGACGAGAAACTGTATAACCAGAAACTCAACGGCACCATCGGTCTCGGTATCTGGTTCTAAATAATGATTCGGGCGAACAACAGACATACAATCGGCGCGTTGTTAGGCGTAGGCCTGGCAGCACTGCTAATTTGGGGCTTGGACGACAAGCGCCAAGAGGCGGAGGACGAATTGCAGAAGACCTACTACCATAACGAAGGGAAGGTCTTTGGTACGTATTATAACATTCGTTACGAGGCTACCGAGGATTTGAAAGACAGCATTCATGCTGCCTTTGAGGCGTTTGACGCAAGTCTGAGTATGTTCAATCCCCACTCTATTCTCTCCGCTATCAACGACAACCGCGACACGACGACGAATGCGTTTTTCGAAGCCATGTGGGCAGAGGCGGAGGATGTCTATACCCTCTCCGGGGGCGCGTTCGACATCACCGTCGCGCCGCTGGTGAACTACTGGGGATTCGGAAGAAAAGAGAAGATGCCTAAAGCCGACCCTTACCAAAAAGGAAGGGAGATAGATAGCATTCGCAGGTTTGTGGGCTTCGACAAGGTGGAACTGATGGATCACCGTGTCTATAAATCCGACCCGCGGGTGCAGATCGACGGCGGTGCTGTGGCGAAAGGTCAGGCATGCGACGTCATCGCGGAGCTGCTGCGCCAAAACGGATGTGAGAACTACCTCGTGGATATAGGCGGCGAAGTGGTAGCCAAAGGCAAGAACGCCAAAGGTGCCCCCTGGCACATAGGCATCACCAAGCCGAATATCAACAACGAGGGCGCTCAGGAGGAGCTGCAGGAGATACTCGAAGTGACGGACATTGCCATGGCGACCAGCGGCAACTACCGCAATTTCTACTACGACGGCGATGTACGTCGGAGCCACACTATCGACCCTCGCACGGGCTACCCGGTGCAACACTCTGTCCTCTCTGCGACGGTCATCAGCAGCCGGTGCATGCGCTCGGACGCCTTAGCGACAGCATGTATGGTGTTAGGCAAAGAAGAGGCTTTGGCAATGATTGAGCAAGCTGGAGACGCTGCATGCCTGCTGATAGTAGCGCAAGGAGACAGCCTCGTGACGGTGGTTTCGGAAAAGTGGAAGGAACGGATTAACGGATTAACGGATTAGGGAATTATGACAATAGCGATTTTTGGCAATGCAATGAAGCCGGAGACCTTGCGCGAGGCGCAGCACATCCTGACTTTCATGAGCGAGCAGAAGATTAACGTCCTGCTCTCGCAAGAGTTGCGCCAGGAGTTAGACCTGCGCGAGTATCCGAGTTTTCCTGAGAACTGGGACGGAGATCAGCAACCGGAGAACGTGTACGGCGAACCAATAGATTTTGCGCTTTCCATTGGTGGTGATGGTACCTTCCTCACCAGCGCTGCCGCGATCGGCGATAAGAACATTCCTATACTCGGCGTCAATTGTGGGCATCTGGGATTTCTGGCAGAGGTTCAGACCCAGGATGTCGATGATATCCTTCAGAAACTGGTTGCCGGGGAATACACGATCGAGCGTCGCAGCCTGCTCAACCTGACGATCCTCGATAAAGACTATATCAAACGAGAGGGTCTCATCATGGCACCCAATGCCTTGAACGAGATAGCAATCCTCAAACAGGGTCTGACGAATATGCTGACGATCGAGACGAAGGTGAACGGCGAGTTGCTCCATACCTACCACTCAGACGGTCTTATCATCGCTACGCCGACGGGCAGTACAGCGTATAATCTCTCTATTGGAGGACCTCTCGTAGTGCCGCAGAACCGTGGCATGATCCTCACGCCTATCGCTCCACACAGCTTGACCGTGAGACCGATTATTATGCCGGACGATTGGAAGATCGATATCCGCGTCAGCAGCCGGTACGACGCTTACATGGTCTCCGTTGATGGACGAAGCATTAGTCTGAGCACCGACCTCAGCCTGCACATCGAGCGCGCTCCGTACACCGTCAAGGTTGTACAGATAGGCGATAACAGTTTCTTGAAATCTCTAAAAACAAAACTTAATTGGGGGCGGTGAGGCGCCGCTGCCGGATATTCGTAGCATGATCTTAAATTACATAACATGGGATGTGGACCCGATCTTGATACATTTCGGGGATGGAGGAATACGGTGGTACGGCTTGCTCTGGGCCATCGGGCTATATATTTGTTGGGCAGTCAATGAGCGGATGTACAAGCGGGAGAATTGTCCGGCGGAATGGGCGGATCTGCTGTTCTTCTGGATGGCAGCCGGTGTGATCATCGGTGCGCGCTTAGGGCACTGCTGGTTCTACGAGTGGCATGAATACGGCAAGCCGTGGCATTTCTTGGCATGGGAGTTTACGTATCGCAATCCCTATATAGAGAATCCCTTGCGACTGCTTAAGATATGGGAAGGCGGCCTGTCGAGCCACGGCGGCGCGATAGGACTCATCACCGCAGCGGTGCTGCTCAATAAGTATAAGTTCAGCAAGTACCCGCAGTTCGGCACCTCGTGGCTCTGGATACTCGACCGGCTCTGCGTAGGCGTGTGCTTCACCGCCATGCTCATCCGGCTCGGAAACCTCTTTAATAGTGAGATATACGGCGGACCGACCGACCTGCCTTGGGGTTTCATCTTCGTCCGGGACGGTCAGACCGTACCATGTCACCCGACGCAGATATATGAGATCCTCTACTGCTTCGTGGCGCTCTGCGTCACTTGGCCGATGTATTGGTACACCGACGCACGGCGAAGAGAAGGTCTGCTTCTCGGCGTGTTCTTCGAGATTGTGTTCGTCACGCGCTTCCTTTTGGAGTTCATTAAGAATGATCAGGAGGCCTTCGAAGCCGGACATGTGCTGAACATGGGACAACTCCTGAGTCTGCCGTTCATTCTTTTAGGTATATTCCTTATCATACGCGCGTATAAGCGCCCTCTAAGTCCGGTTGTCGATAAACGCCCGAAAAGTCTGGACCCTAAATACCAAGACAAATGACAAAAAAAGATCTTAGAATCATATATTTAGGTACGCCGGAGTTTGCTACTGCAAGCCTCAAGGCGTTGGTGGAAGGCGGTTATAACGTCGTGGCGGTTGTCACCATGCCGGACAAACCTGCCGGTCGTGGCCATCAAGTGCAATACTCAGACGTGAAGAAATACGCGCTGGAGGTCGGTCTGCCGATTCTGCAACCCGAGAAACTCAAAGACGAAGCCTTCCTCGAAGAACTGCGTTCGTATCAGGCAGACCTGCAGATCGTCGTTGCATTCCGTATGTTGCCGGAGGTCGTTTGGGCGATGCCCCGACTCGGCACCTTCAACCTTCACGCCTCGCTCCTGCCGCAGTACCGCGGCGCCGCGCCGATCAACTGGGCAGTCATGAACGGCGACAAAGAGACCGGCGTAACGACCTTCCTTCTCAAGCATGAGATTGACACAGGAAACCTGATTATGCAGGAACGTCTCCCTATCGGCGAAGATGAGAACGTAGGTTCGGTACACGACCGGCTGATGGAACTCGGCTCCTCTGTAGTACTTAAAACCGTCGATCGGATCATCGATTGCGAGAGCCAAGGCATTGCGCTGCCGACCACGCCGCAACCGGAACTCGCAGAACTTCGTCCCGCGCCAAAGATCTTCAAGGAAGATTGCGAAATCCGATTCGCAGAGAAGACCGCCGAAGAGATCCATAACTTCGTTCGGGGACTCAGCCCCTACCCTGCGGCCTGGGCAAACATCACCATCAATGGTCAAGCGTTCGAAAACGTTAAGATCTTCAAGGTAGAGATATCGAAATATCGAGATATCGCAATGTCGAAATCCGACATCATCGTCCCCTGCAAAGAGGGCGCAATACGCATCCTCGAACTGCAGGCACCCGGAAAGAAACGGATGGACGCAAAATCCTTCCTAAACGGAATACATAGTTAATTGGTAGTTCGTTATTGATGATTGATTATTTAGCTCTCATAGATAAGTACTACGGCAACAAGCCGGAGTTACGACACATACTGGTAACTCATAGCCGCCAGGTGGCGGATCGTGCGCTCAAGATTGTCGATGCGCACCCGCAGTGGGTAACAGATGGACTGGTGGACAAGACCTTCATCGAAGAGGCAGCTATGCTTCACGACATCGGCATCCTCTTCTGCAACGCGCCGAAGATCTTCTGCACGGGACCACACAAGTATATCGAGCACGGGTATCTGGGCGCAGAGTTGCTGCGGGAGGAAGGGCTGCCAAAACACGCTTTGGTTGCCGAGCGGCACACGGGAACCGGCATCACCATCGAGCAGGTGGAGCGCGAAGAACTGCCGATCCCGGAACGCGATTATTGCCCGCAGAGCCTCGAAGAGAAGATCATCTGCTACGCCGATAAATTCTACAGCAAGAGCCACCTCGGCGAGGAAGTGGCTCTCGATAAAATCAAATACAACATCTGGAAATACGGTCACGAAGCTTTTGTCAGATGGAACGAACTCGTGGCATTGTGTGAGGGGTAAGTCCCTCTTTTTTTGTTTAGAAATGAACTCCTAAACCGGCTTTGACTACAGCATCGTACCCCAGATTCGTCTCCACAAATCCATAAACCGGCCAGCTACCGAAGGATACGCCTATCGGCGTGATATTCAGCGCAAAGAGCCACACGAGATTATTCTCTTCTCCCGAGTACCCGGGTTCATAGCGCGTGTGACGCAGGTACGCCGACGCACCTATGTCCACACCGGAATAGAGCTGGACTGCAGGGAGGTTGAGGTAGGTAAACTGTACGGATGGCATGAGCGTGAAAGTATGGTTGGTACAAAAACCTTTCATTACGCCATCCTCCTTATTGCTGGTGTACAGCTTATAGCCGTCGAGCTCATATACAGCTTTCACACCTACGCGGCACCACCAATTGGTCTGATAATAATACTGCAGACCGTAGTTGCCGTAAAACTTCCATTCACGAGAGTGCCCTGCTGCCGCAGGAATCCAGGCTACAAGTTGTTTCGCAGCCCAAAATCCGCTGATATAACCGGCGCTGATCTGCAAAGTACTACGCTTATCCTGCCAATGACCGGAGTCCTTACTCGCCGCACGAGATGTCATAGATAAGCAACTCAACGTTGCTGCCATTAGAAAAACAAAGATTCTTTTCATACGCATTCACAATTAAACATTCAACATTACCTAAACCGGTGGTTAAAGCCGATAGAGAGCAACTCGCGAAATTGTATCTTCGCTCTCGTATCCCCTTCTTTGATGACAGTAGTGTCATATCGAGGGTGTAACATTAATCGTGCCGAAAGGAAGCGATTGATGATAAAATCGCAATTTATTTCCAAATCAAGTTCTACATCTCTATAATTCGTGTACATATAGAATTTCGATTCGATTGCTACTTCCCGGACAGGTTTCCAGAGATACTCCACGCGCACGGAGGAACCGATATTATGCTGCGTCCGCTCGTGTTCCTTGAGACCGAAATCCTTGGGATTGACACGCACAGTGTCCATAATATGGATGACCTTGTAGGATACCGGCGAGACGGATATACTCAAGCCCTTCACGGGCTTGTAGTCGATACCGAAAGCCGCATTAAAACGGAAAGGTGAGAACGGCGCGGACTTGAGGTCCATCGAGTTGGACTTATAGGTAGGCAGAAGTCGCGTCTCAATCTCCGCGGAGATGGATGTGAAGACCTTCGGCACGATACGGAGGTTGGCCTTGGAGTAGATGCGGAAGAGGTCATCGGTGGTGTTGACCTTATGCAGGCTGTCGGCTGAGACGGTCGAGCCGCCGATACGCCATTCGCCTGTGTTCTCCCAGGTGAACCGCTCGCGGATGTAACTGATCTGCCCTTTGGCGATACCGAGTCCCGCGAAAGACGACGAACCGCCCTGGTACCAATTATCCGTGACGTAGTTCTGGGTGACTTGCGCCATGAGGGTTGCTTCACGCCGCCAAGGGGAACGCATCTCACGGATTGCCTGCAGGACATCGTTACGATCCTCCACCTCATCCTTTATCCAGGATTTCTCCACCTCGATGGTCGGCACATTGGCAATGGTCTGGAGAACGAGCCCTTCGTTTGCGTTTCTCAGCGAATCGATCTCGTGAAGCTCGCGTTCAATGGAGTCCAGCCGCATCCTCTCCGCGAGGGTCAGGGTGTCGATGGTGTCGGCTGCGTGCAGGGCCTCGCTCTGCTCATTGACCAGGTCCAGAAGGAGCGCGTCCATCTCCACCGTCGCCTTCTGCTCGTAGAGACGGAAAGTGTCGGTAGATAATTGTTGCGCCGTCATCTTCATGGCGGCGCAGCAAAGGAATAATATAAGGATATTTCGAACTTCCGACATTACGAAAATCAAATTCCTGCGGCATTTAATTTTCCGTGACACTGCTTGTATTTCTTACCGGAACCGCAAGGACACGGGTCATTCGGTCTCGGTTTCTTATCCGCATGTATCGGTTCGGGACGGGCGTTCTCACGGGTGTCACGACCTGCAGCAGCTGCTGCCCCGGAAGCCTGTGCAGCCTGTGCCACCGCATCTTTCTGCGTGCGGTAACGGCTGTAATCCATACGGCGTTGCTGCTGTGCTTGCTGTACCTTATCCGGCTCGGTCACATGAATCTGTCCACGGAGCAGGATAGATAAGGCGCGGCGGTTGAGGTTATCAAGCATTGCCTTGAAGATATTGAACGACTCGAGTTTGTAGATCAACAGAGGGTCTTTCTGCTCATACGAAGCGTTCTGTACGGACTGCTTGAGGTCGTCCAACTGACGAAGGTGCTCTTTCCACTCATCGTCGATGACGAAGAGCAACATTCGTTTCTCGAACTCTTTGACCACCTCTTTGCAGTGGGTCTCCGCCGCAGCCTTGAGGTTCACGGCGATGTTATAGACTTTCTTGCCATCGGTGATCGGCACGAGGATATTCTCGTACATCTGTCCCTTGGTCTCATAGACGTATTGGATCTGCGGATCAGCGATCTGCGTCAGCTTGTCCATACGTCTCTTGAAGCTTTCCAGCGCAGCCTCCGCCAGCTGGTCAGAGAGCTCATAGCGTTTGGTGCGATGGAAGGTCTCCTCGTCGAAAGGCAACTCGATTGCCAAGGTCTGCATCGCCTCGTATTTGAGTCCTTCGTAGTCGTTCATGGACTTGGCATCGGCGACGCTGTTCTCCGCAATCTCGTAGATCATGTTCGTTATATCCACGCCGATACGCTCACCCATGAGGGCGTGACGACGTTTGGCGTAGATGAGGTTACGCTGCTGGTTCATGACATCATCGTATTCGATGAGGCGCTTACGGATACCGAAGTTATTCTCCTCGACTTTCTTCTGTGCCCGCTCGATGGAGCTGGAGATCATGGAGTGTTCGATCATCTCGCCTTCCTGGAAGCCCATTCTATCCATGACGGACGCGATACGCTCAGAGCCGAACATACGCATCAGGTCGTCCTCGAGCGACACGTAGAATACCGAAGATCCCGGATCCCCCTGACGTCCTGCACGTCCGCGCAACTGCCGATCGACGCGGCGGGACTCATGCCGCTCGGTACCGATGATCGCCAGACCGCCGGCAGCTTTCACTTCGTCCGTGAGCTTGATATCCGTTCCACGACCGGCCATGTTCGTTGCAATCGTCACTACGCCCGAACGACCTGCCTCAGCCACGATCTGCGCTTCCTGTTGGTGCAGCTTCGCGTTGAGGACATTATGCTTGATCTTACGCAGCGTCAGCATACGGCTCAGAAGCTCGGAGATCTCGACGGACGTCGTACCCACGAGGACCGGTCTTCCCTGCTCTACCATCGCTACAATCTCATCGATGACGGCGTTGTATTTCTCGCGCTTGGTGCGGTAGATACGATCGTTCATATCGATACGGGCGATAGGTTTGTTGGTCGGGATAACCACTACGTCCAACTTGTAGATATTCCAGAACTCCCCTGCCTCGGTCTCAGCGGTACCGGTCATACCGGAGAGCTTGTGGTACATACGGAAGTAGTTCTGCAAGGTAATCGTCGCAAAGGTCTGGGTTGCGCCCTCAACCTTCACGTTCTCTTTCGCCTCCACCGCCTGGTGCAGACCGTCGCTCCAACGACGCCCTTCCATGATACGTCCCGTCTGCTCATCGACGATCTTCACCTCGCCGCCATCGATGATGTAATCGACGTCTTTCTCAAAGAGGGTGTACGCCTTGAGCAGCTGGTGTACCGTGTGTACGCGCTCGGACTTGATACTATAGTTCGTGAGGATGTCGTCTTTCTTCTGCTGTTTCTCCTCGGGAGCGATAGAGGTGTCGCCTTCCAGTTCCGCCATTTCCGAACCCACATCCGGCAGGACGAAGAAGTTCGGGTCGTCGGTCGTGCCGGTCAGGGCATCGATACCTTTATCCGTCAACTCGATGGATTTGTTCTTCTCGTCGATGACGAAATAGAGCTCGTCGGTAGCGATATGCATGTTCTTCTCGTTCTCCTGCAAGTAGAACTCTTCGGTCTTCTGCAGCCGAACTTTGATGCCCGGCTCAGAGAGATATTTGATGAGCGCCTTTGATTTCGGCATTCCCTTGAACGAACGGAAGAGTGCCAACTCGCCTTCTTCTTTCTCCTTCTCGTCCGCAGAACCCATCTTCGCCTTGGCTTCTGCAAGAAGTTTGGTGGTCAGCGTCGTCTGTTGGCGAACGAGAGAAGCCACGCGGTCTTTGTATTCGTCGAACATCTGATCCTCGCCACGCGGCACCGGACCGGAGATGATGAGCGGCGTACGGGCGTCATCGATTAACACGGAGTCCACCTCGTCGACAATCGCAAAGTTATGTCCGCGTTGTACGAGATCCAGCGGCGAGATCGCCATGTTATCACGCAGGTAGTCGAAACCGAACTCGTTGTTGGTACCAAAGGTAATATCGCAGGCATAGGCCTTACGACGCTCGTCGGAGTTCGGGCGGTGCTTGTCGATACAATCCACCGTCAGACCGAGGAACATATAGATCGGGCCGTTCCACTCGCTATCACGTTTCGCCAGATAGTCATTGACAGTCACCACGTGTACACCCTCATGCGTCAAAGCGTTGAGGTACACCGGCAGCGTTGCCACAAGGGTCTTACCTTCACCGGTAGCCATCTCAGCAATCGAACCGCGTTGGTCTTTGTCGTTCTTCACCGCGCCGTGCAGCACCACGCCACCGAACAGCTGCACGTCATAGTGCACCATGTTCCACGTGATCTCGTTTCCGCCGGCCATCCAGTGGTTATGATAGATTGCTTTGTCGCCTTCTATCTCTATAAAATCAAACCGCGGGTCAGCAGCCAGATTACGGTCCAGCTCCGTTGCGGTCACCTCCAGACGCTCGTTCTCCGTGAAACGGCGCGCCGTCGATTTGACGATCGCGAACGCCTCCGGAAGCATTTCCGTCAGCTTCACTTCATACACATCCTTGATCTCTTTCTCGAGTTTATCCACCTCGTTGTAGATCTTCTCACGTTTGTCAATCGGCGTACCTTCGATGGATGCTTTCAACTCTGCGATACGGGCTTTCTTGTCCGCTACCGCTTCCTGCAGCTGGTCCATCAGCGCAAACGAACGAGCGCGCAACTCGTCGTGGGAGAGCTTGTCGATGCTCTCATACGCCGCCTTCACTTTGTCCACGTACGGCTGGATGGCGCGCAAGTCTTTCTGCGCCTTGTTGCCGAACAGTTTTGTAATAATCTCAATAAAATTCATATCTTGTTTTCTTATTTTCCTATATCAAATAATTTCTCGCCTTTCGAGTTGATGACCTTCCATCGGCCTCTCCGTTTTACGGTAATCGAGTCCTCCGTCGGAGAGGGGAAGATATGTTCGTAGAGGAACGGCATGATGAGGTTTCCTTCGGTGTCCAGCATGCCTCCTATTTCTTTTCTCCCGGGTTCCTTGTTGTACGCCACATAGGCGTTATGCGGATGATAACAGATGACGGATGAGTACTCGCACGGGATGATCCATTTCATATGATCGTCTATCACGCCTGCTTTGCCGTTTTGTTCCACGATGAAACGATTCGGGCGATCCGCTCCTGACACTTTGTCGAATACCGCCGGGATGATTATATTCCCCTCTAAATCCTGCACGCCCCATTTAGGGTTCAGTAAGGAGGAGAAACTGCTTCTCTCTTCGTCGTCGGAAGTCCGGTTGCTGTCTTCCTGAGCGAAGCCGATATATGTCTCGTTCAGATAGCGCATAGACTTGTAGTCAAACATCGTCTCGACTCCTTTGATGAACTCCACCGTCGGAGCGTTATTCACTATTTGCCAAGCGGGTGTCTGCATTTCCGCCTTGTGCCACTCCGGCTCGGATTCAAACTGCAAAGTCCTCACGTTCAGGTAGATTAACTCTTTTGTCTGCTTGTCGTACGTCTTGATATAATCCGGGTGGTCAGTCAAACGCAACGCCAGGTTGCGCCATTTGCCCCACACAATCTCGCCGGCTTGATCAATCAAGCCTTGATAACTGCCTTTCTCATCCTTGGCGCGAAAAAAAGCCACTCCGCCGGAGAAGTAATAGATATATTCTACCTCCTTTATTATTTCGCGTATATTCATTTTCTTTTTTCCCCGCGTACATTCATTTTTCCAGCGCGTACATTTATCGTTCTTACTTACTTTTCTTCTCGCGTGTGCTTATCCTTATTTTTTCCCCACGTGTTTATCTTTTCGGTCCAAATATGCACAATCGGGTGCAAAGGTACAACAAAAATTGCACATACGCAAATTTTTCTGCGATTTTTTGCTTGGCGAAATGAAATTTCGCGATAATCGATAGCCTTTGGGCCATGCGGATAGCGGGATATACGTCGGGAACGAAGGCTATCTATTATCCGTAGCAGAGGAACGACGCGGGAAGCAAAAAAGCGCTCATTGGCGTATGTCCGGCAGGACGCGAACGTAGCTACGGGGGAATGCCGAAGGCAGGCAGATGTCCGAAGTACAACTTTTTTTTGACATATGCAAGTACAAAATGCATGCCGCCCCATTTTTCTGCCATTTTGGCAGGTTTTCATCTATTTCTTGCCACTTTGCATTGTCCTTTGTCGCGCCGAGCGGTATTCCATGCCGCGAAGCAAAAAAAAATCGCAAAAAAAATTTGCGTATGTCGATTTTTTGTTGTACCTTTGCACCATGATTCAAAAGAACCAAATGTTATGAACAGAGACACAGCTATTTTTGACATCATCCGCCGTGAGCGGGAGCGTCAGACAAAAGGAATTGAGTTAATCGCGAGTGAGAATTTCGTGAGCGATCAGGTAATGGAAGCCATGGGAAGCGTACTGACTAACAAGTACGCCGAGGGTTACCCGGGTCACCGTTATTACGGAGGCTGCGAGGTAGTGGACTTGGCGGAGAATATCGCTCGCGATAGGCTCAAACAACTCTACAACGCAGAGTACGTTAACGTACAGCCCCACTCGGGCGCGCAAGCAAATATGGCTGTGTTCATGGCATGTCTCAAGCCCGGTGACACTTTCATGGGTCTGAACCTGAGCCACGGCGGGCACTTGAGCCATGGTTCGGCGGTGAACTTCAGCGGATTGATCTTCAACGCTATCGGTTACGACTTAAAGGAAGAGACAGGACGCGTCGATTACGACGATCTGGAGATGAAGGCGCGTACGCATAAGCCGAAGCTGATCATCGCGGGCGCGAGTGCATATAGCCGCGAGTGGGATTATGCCCGTATCCGCCGCGTAGCGGATGAGATAGGAGCGATCTTCATGGTCGATATGGCGCACCCTGCCGGACTGATTGCTGCAGGACTGTTGGAGAACCCGCTCAAACACGCGCACATCGTTACTTCTACCACCCATAAGACCCTGCGCGGTCCTCGCGGAGGCGTTATTCTGATGGGCAAAGATTTCGATAACCCGTGGGGCAAGACTACGCCGAAGGGCGAGATCAAGAAGATGTCCGCCCTGCTTGACTCTGCCGTCTTCCCAGGCACCCAAGGCGGTCCCTTGGAGCACGTGATTGCTGCGAAAGCAGTAGCCTTCGGAGAGGCGCTGACGGAGGACTTCAAGATCTACCAGAAGCAGGTAAAGACCAACGCTGCCGTTATGGCGCAAGCATTCATGGACAAGGGTTACAAGGTCATCTCCGGCGGTACAGACAACCACTCGATGCTGATTGACCTGCGTACCAAGTTCCCGGAGTTAACGGGTAAAGTAGCAGAGCAAGCTTTGGTAGCTGCGGATATCACGACCAACAAGAACATGGTTCCCTTTGACAGCCGCAGTGCCTTCCAGACCTCAGGTCTTAGATTCGGTACACCGGCTATCACCACCCGCGGACTCAAAGAGGACCAGATGGGATGGATCGTAGAGCTCATCGACCGCGTACTCATCGATGTACAAAATAACAGCATCAATAGCACGAAGGTTATTGACGCTGTACGGGAAGAAGTGAACCGCGAGATGAATCAGCACCCGCTGTTCGCTTATTGAGCACGACGTTTACGGAAGTGATTAGGAGTGAGCCCCGTGTGTTTCTTCGTATATTGACAGAAGAATGAAGCATTGGGGAACTCCATCGCTTTCGAGACTTCCTGGATAGGCATGGTCGTATTACGCAGGTAATGTTTGATCTCCGCTACCGTCACTTCGGCTATCCATTCGCTGGCAGATTTACCGCTACGGTTCTTGCATATCTCTGAGAGATATTTGGGAGTAAGATTCAACTGCTTTGCGTACCACTGTACCTCGCGCTGATGAGGATGCCTGTGAAGGAGGTGAATAAACTCCTGGAACGTATAATCGCTGGAACTAACGCCCTCACGGACAGAGGACACCGTCTCGGGCAGAACCGCCAACTTATCAATATAATTGAGCATCTCCATCATCGCTCCGCGCGCAATGAGCATCAGAATCTGCTCACGGTACGCCGTACGCTTATCCTGCAGCTGCAGGGTCAGAAGATGATAATACGTATAGAAGAACTCTATGCTGACTTCGTTGACATGGAAGATAGGATGCTCCTTCACATACTCCTGCTTAGCGTACCAGTTAGGCTCAACACGCATGTGGTCGAACATAATCTGCTCATAAATCGAGGCGCTGACCGTGACTTGCGAGAATGCAAAATCAGGAGACATATGATAAGCTCCCAAAGGATGCGTGAAGTCCGGAATACGGATAAACAAATCGTTCTTACCAATACGTAAGGTGTTTCCGCGATACTCTACATCAATATATCCTGCACGGCAAAGCAAAACAGTCATCGTTGCGGATGAAGTAGTACGAGTCTCACGACAAACGCGGAAACCTTCCACCTCGTCAGTAATAAAGAGTAAGTCGGTTGATAAAGTCATATGGGCACACTTTTATGGATTTTCGGTGCAAAAGTACAACAATTTTAGCATATATACAAATTTTTTTCCACTTTTTTTTGCAAGAACCGCATTTTTTTTGTAATTTTGCACGCAAAATACCTCTTTTTATGAAAAAAATTACTGTTTTATCGATTTTAGCCGTTCTATTATGTGCTTGTTCCGGCAGTTCGGACAGGTTACTCACCTCTGCCACCGGTTCTATATACGAATGTCTGGTGGTAGGCGACGGCGCAATCAAAACGCCTGTTTGCGAAACGATGGGCGCAGATATGTACGGTCTGCCGCAAATGGAACCGTATTTCACGACGATGTTCGTCCCGACTTCTCAGTTTGACGACCTGCTGAAATCAACGAGAAACATCCTGATTGCGGATATCAACCCGCAGAAATACACGCATATCAAGGCTATCAAGGCGCGTGACGTATGGTCTCAACCGCAAGCGACGCTCCGTATTCAGGCACCGAGCGACGAGGACTTTTTAGCGTATTGGAAACAGAACGGAGAGAAGATACGCGAGTGGTTCGTGCAGGAGGAATTAGCCCGTCAGCTACGTTTCTACCGCGCGAGTACTAATAAGGACGCGCGTGCGAAGCTGAACAAACAAGGCTACGACCTACTCATCCCCGAGGACTTCATGCTGATTATGGACACAACCTTGGCACTAAACAACCAAAGGGTAAACGTCCTCTGGTGCTGCAACAATAAAGGTCCGATGCGCAAAGATATCGTGGTCTATAACTTCCCCTACACGGCGCAGGAGCAGTTCTCCAACGACTCCATCATCGCCAAGCGGAATGCCATTTTAGGCCGTTTAGTAAGCGCGCAGGTGGAAGGTAGTCACATGGGTACGGAGTACAAACACTTCCCGCCGGTAACGCGTCAGGTAGCCGCACTTCGTGACAGCGTAGGTGGATTCTACGGAATGGAGACCCGTGGTCTATGGAAGATAGAGGACGGCGAAGCGATGGGCGGACCGTTTGTATCGCTCACAAGACTCGACCAGGTGAACGGACGCGTCGTGACCGCAGAGACCTTCCTCTACGCACCGGGACAAAAGAAACGCAACGCCGTTCGTCAGGACGAAGCGATCCTTTACTCGCTCAAGATGCCGAATGAGAGGGATTAGCGGTTAGTGGTTAGTGGTTAGGGACTTCCAGCGGTGGAGGCCATAGAGGCAATTAGCGCACCAGAAAGCATACTGCGCTGCCATGCAATAATCGCCCGCACGCAGCCATAAGACAACGCTCAGCATATCCACTGCAAGCCAGAAGAACCAATGCTCCCTATATACGAGAATCAGTAGTACCTGCCCCACAAGAGCAGGTACTGTTGTATAAGCATCGAGGTAAGGCTGCGTATCGTCCGTCCAGGAGGCTAAGCCCCATCCTACCATCTGTGCGCCGACGAGCGTAGCTATAGCGATAGCCGCCAACACCGGCCATCTCAGATGCCGCGGCTCGATGCGCGCCTCTGCGCCGCCGTCTTCCTCTTTCACACGCAAGCGTTGACGCCAGACATAAACGCCGTAGATCATTGTGAAGAAATAGTAGATATTAATCCCTATCTCCCCATAAAAACGCTGGGTGTAGCAAAGATATGTGTAGATCCCTACTTGTGCGAAACCGAAGAGGAAATTCCAGATATTCCCTTGCGCAGACAATACCACGGTACATACGCCCAGACATCCGCAGAGCAACGACAACCAGCTGTCATGGGGCATGAGGGTATAAGTGACCACCTGTATCAAGAGCCCTAACGCCAAGAAACTATAATCGAAGATCTTTCTTCCTTTCATCTTTATTTCTTTTTCGGAGCCGCTTGAATCAATTCTTTGGGCTTTGCCTTCATCTGCTCTACCGCCTGATAATCCCACTCTTCCTCAAAATCCCAATTAGACTTGGTCTGTATCTTCTCAGGGAAATAATAAATAGGCTCCGGCTGTCTCTTCTCCGCCCATGCGCCTGTAGTCCATTTACCATCGCCGTTCTCGTCCAGATAGAGCCGCATATAATACGTATCGGGTTTGAGATATTCAAACAACGCTCCTTCTGCTGCTGCCGGTAGTTCGCGAACCACCTGATCCTTATTGTTCAGCACTTGAATACGGGCTTTCGGCAGATAGGGATTCAGTTTCACGCGCAGCGTCGAGTAATCCGAGAGAGATTTCACCTGCAAAGAATAATTGCCCTTGATATGCGTGATACCATAGATATCATGTATCGCTCCGCTGTCAATACGCAGCTCGTATTTGCCCTCGGGTTTAAACTCTGCAAGGAAACGAATCTCCATCGGCAGCGTGTCGTGTGGCAAGATAGTGAACTTCATCGGTTTGAGGATAGTATCCACCCTTTCGAAGAGATGGAAGGAGTCCGGCTCGTAAGCCGCGATAGGTGTTGTACATTGCAGACGCAGCGTGTCGAAGATATCAAATCCGCTTCGGGCATTGGATTTCAGTTCCAGCCGCCGGTTTCGATTCTTGCGCTCCTCTGCCGCTTTGGCTCGGGAACTTAGTCTCGGCGCACGCCAGATAGCGCGGATAGTATCCGTGTACCACTCCAGCCTGTAGAGACTATCCGTCCGCCGGTAACGCGCCTCAAAAAAGAGCGAATCCTGCGCGATAGAGAGGCTGTCCATCAGCCATAATGTTATGGTATCACGCTGGGGCGAATACGACGTGAAGTAATTCAACGTATCGGTCAGCGGTTTCAACTCAGGCAGGCTGTCCGGCGTAGAAGAGAAATAAATCTGGATACGATGCTGTTTGTCCCGGACGGTGCGCTGGAGATAGAGTCGTTGCTGCTCCTCATGGAAAAGCATCAATATAGCGCCTTTCGCCTCGGGTTCCGGGAGCGAATCCATCTTCAGCGAGTCCGTCACGAGCGAATCCATCTTCAGCGAGTCCGTCGTAAGCGTATCCGTCAGGCGGACAGGCGGGAGGACGGGCTCTATCGGTTGGTCAGCAAAAGCGATCGCTTCACCCGGTGAGAAACGATAATCCCGGCTGACATCCTCTACGGCGTATAGGCGGTAGGTACCGGCATGCATGTTTCCTATACGGAAATAACCGGCGCTATCCGTCCGCGCCACGCGGAGGAAGGGCTCGGAGGTGAACATACTGTCCTCCATCGAGGGATGTACACCGACGAAGATACCCTCCATCGGATTGAGCGTTGCCGCGTCATAGACGCGTCCGGTATATTCGAGCGTGTCGATAGTCGGTCCTGTAGAGAAATAGAAAGAGAAATGACGAAGCGGCACTTTCTCGCGATAATCACAAACCGCGTTACCGAAATCGATCGTATACGTAGTACTGTCTCGCAAACTATCCTGCAAGAGCACGACTAACTTCTTACCGCGCGCTTTGACATCCGGAGGTGTCTTCTGCGGAGGCGACATCAGCAGGTTTTGGGCGATATTATCCAGCTGGATATACTCGTCGAAAGAGACTTCAATACGTTTGCCCTTGAAGTTCAGCGCGCCCATCTCGGGCTCATAACCTCGCGGCTTAGGCGGAGTGGTGTCTTTCGGTCCACCTTGCGGACCTATACCACGGTTAGCGCATCCCGCGATAAAAAGCGCGAGAACGAGGACATAAACTATCTTTCGGAGTATCGTCATTTTATTCGTCTAAAGTCTTTAATTCGTAACCTTGTGCAAGCAACCATTCGATAGCTTGGGGCAAAGTAGCTAACATCCGTTCGTTGGATTTGACGGAGTCGTGAAAATTGATAATACTTCCCGGTCGTGTACAGCGTTTGATCTGCGCGAGCATCGCTTCGGGTGTCCGCCGCGGGTTATAATCGCGAGTCAAGACATCCCATAAATAGATGTTATAGCCCTTTTGCGAGACGGCTTTGCGCTCCCAGACCCAGGTACGACCGTAAGGCGGTCGAAATCTGTTTAAAGCCGGAGCAGGATAGCCTTTCGGGTAGTTCCGCATGACAGCCTCTTCCCATTTGGTCACATTCTCCAGATACGTGCGGGTGGATACTTTCCATCCTTTCATGTGGTTATAGGTATGATTGCCGATGGCATGCCCGCCTTTTACCACCTGAGCAAACACCTCCGGGTGCTTGTCGATATTCTCTCCTACCATGAAGAAGGTCGCCTTCACGCCGTAACGGTCGAGAATCGCCAATACTTTCGGCGTTACCTCCGGGATGGGTCCGTCGTCAAAAGTGAGATACACCGCCTTCCCCTGACGGCAGATGCCGTAGGGGTAGAGGCGTTGCAATATAGATTTGAGGCTTACCATGCGAGGGACGAAGCACCAAGGATAGCGGCATCGCTGTCCTTGAGGATAGAGATGGATACCGGGATTTTGCCTTTCCAGATCGGCATGAGGTTCTCATCCAGCGCCTCGCGGATCGGATCCATGATCCAGTGACCGGACTTGGTCAAACCACCAAAGAGGATAATCGCTTCGGGCGAAGAGAAATGCACATAATCCGCCAACTTCTGACCGAGCAGATGACCTGTATAATCGAAGATCTGCTTGGCTACGAGGTCTCCCTTCTCTGCTGCATCAAAGACGTCCTTGGAAGTGATATGATCGATGTCTGCCACTTGGCGCAGGAGCGTCGGTTGGGTCGTTGAGGTCACAATCTCTTTGGCCGTACGAGCGACACCGGTAGCCGAAGCGTACGCCTCGATACATCCCTTCTGACCGCAACCGCAGAGACGTCCGTTGCCTGAGTGGTCGATCTTGCAGTGGCCTAACTCGCCTGCAAAACCGTCATGGCCGTACAGCAGTTTGCCGTCAATCACGATACCCGATCCCACGCCGGTACCGAGGGTGATGACGATGAAGTTCTTCATGCCGCGTGCCGAGCCGTAGATCATCTCTCCTTGTGCTGCTGCGTTCGCATCGTTGGTGATCGTGCACTTCACACCCATACGCTCGGAGATGAGTTTGGCAAACGGCACTACGCCTTTCCAGGGGAGGTTCGGAGCCTGCTCGATGCAGCCCGAGTAGAAATTAGCATTCGGTGCACCGCAGCCCACACCCACGATGTCGCTCATCTCAATACCCTCATCGGCTACGAGACGTTTCATGCCCTCGCAGAGCACGTCGCAATACTCGTCTATCTCCGGATATTGCTGAGTCGGAATAGAGTTGCTGCGCAAAACTTGACCTTCGTCGTTAACCAAACCGAACTTGGTGCCTGTACCACCTAAGTCGATACCTAAAGCATACTTTTTCATAACTATTAAATTTAAAAATTTGACATCATAAATTTTTGTTCAAGAACCGCAAGATTCTCTCGTGCATGTGTTTGGCGTTATTGCCCTGACGCAGATGATGGTTGTCGTCGGGGTATAACTGCATTTCGAACTGCTTATCTGCCTCCACTAACGCATTGATATACTGCATGGTATGTTGCACATGGACGTTGTCATCGCCTGTGCCATGGATGATCAGTACGGCTCCGGAGAGGTCGGCTGCTTTATTCAGAAGCGACGCCTCTTCGTAACCTCGCGGGTTGACCTGCGGACGACGCATGTACCGCTCCGTATAAGCGGAGTCGTAGAGTTTCCAATCGGTCACGGGCGCAATCGCGATACCCGCCTTGAAGGGATGGTTCTTTTGGCTCATGGTGTAAAGCGTCTCGTAGCCGCCGTAAGACCAACCGAGAATCGCCATGCGGTTTGCATCAATATCCTCACGAGCACCGATATAGTTCGCCGCCGCAATCAGGTCCTCCGCCTCTTTCTGGCCCAGAGACATATAGGTCTCGTTGCGCCATGCGCGTCCACGACAGTCGCTTCCGCGGGTATCAACAATCAGAACCGCATAACCCTGCTCGACCAAGGCGTACTCGAATTTCTTGCGCCAGCGGTTGAGTACCCGTTGGCTCGCCGGACCGGAGTAGTGCATGACCACGAGGGGGCTTTGTGATTTAGGATTTGTGATTTGTGATTTAGGATTTGGAAGCATCAACATTGCTTCCAATTCCTGACCCTTGCCGTTGGGGATACGGAGTAACTGCGGCTCAGGCAAACCCTGCTCTTTCCATGCTGTGATAGTGGCTGTATGGTCTAGGATTAGTCTTACTTGAGTCTTACTTACCCCTTTGATAGTATAGAGGGTATAGGTGTTCGGAGTATCGAAAGACTGGAAGCATTCAATCATTCGTTTGGCGTCCTTGGAGAAGCGCGCTGTGTGGGTTCCTTCGCCTTCGCTCAGTTTGATATTTTTGCCGTTGGGTTTGATGGAGACGGCGTAGATATCGCGTGTCGCGGGCGTAGTAGCGGCTTGGTAATAAAGGGTCTGAGACTTCTCATCCACGGCGTATAAGGCTGTCACATCCATCTCTGCGGGCGTGAGGACGCGAAGTTGGGAGCCTTGCGGATTATGCAAGTACGCACGGCGGAAACCGTCTTTTTCACTCAGCGCGACGAAAGAACCGTCGGAGAGCCACTGATATTCGTCGAAGAGACTGTAGTCCACGAAATAGCGGTCGCTTTCTTCCTTGTAGAGCAAGTGCGAGACGGTCGATTTGGCATTGCAGGAGAGAATCTCCATCTTCGTTTGGTCTCTATTGACACGCAGGACGAGCAGTTCACCTGCCGGCGTCCATCGCAAGCGCGGGAAATAGAAATCATTGGCGGTTTGAGATTTATCGTTGGTCACCTGCATGGTCTGAATGCCTTTGGTAGCGACGTCATAGACGCAGACGGACGCCTTGGCATTCGGGCTGCCGGCTTTGGGGTAACGCAGGCTCTCTTGGGTCGGGTATTGCGTATCTCCGTAAACATCCCAACTAAAACTCGGCACCTCGTGCTCGTCGAGCCGTACGAAAGCCAGCATTTTGGAATCCGGACTCCATGCAAAGAGCGCCGTTGTGCCGAACTCCTCTTCATAAAGCCAATCGGCGATGCCGGAGATGATATCCGTGTCCTCGTTTTTAGTTACCGCCACTTCGGTTCCAAAATCGAGTTTATGGATATAGAGGTTGTTCTCTTTCGCGAACGCCACGTATCGTCCGTTGGGGCTCATGACTGCGTCGCGAACCCGGTCAAAACCCATGCCTGCGCCTACTTTCTTGCGGGTATGACGCATGGTGTCCACCACGTACCATTCCGCCAAACGCGAGCGACGGAAGATACGCTCTTCGTTCTCACATTCCAAACGGTATCTTCCGGCAGGAGCGGTCTGATCGCCGATGGATAATATACTATCCTGCTCTGCAGCAGAAAGGGTTTTCGGATTATAATCGCCCGCCAGAATTCCTTGCAGGACAGTCAAAAAAATCAGCAGTATTTTCATCTCAATCGTAGTTCTTTCTCTCCGTTTCGGATGATCAAATCATAGCTTCCGAAAGGAAAAATATATTCATTTTTATTCATCTCCAAAGGATTGTCAAAACCCATGCCAAACTCCGGATGGCAGGTATAAACCTGCTCATTTTCCGAAGCAGGATAAGCAAGTTTCATAGGGGAGTTCTGCGGATTGGCCGCCACCAGACCTACGTGCATATTTCCCCCTTCGCCGTCCTGTACATTCAGCCAAAGGACATAGTTTTTATTCGCAATCGTGGCATAGAGAATGGTCTCGTTTCCTTCGTGATAAACGCGCCAAGGCGAAGCGTCTGTCACCAGTTTGCGCTGGTCGTTATAACCGATAGGCGTACCTGTTGCTATGTGGGTGATATAGGCTGTGTCTTTGGCGGCATTGAAAGCGAAGGAGTATTGCTGGTTCATATCCTTGCGGTTCATCATCTGCGGTATCATCCATCCATTTTCATCCGGAATACCTGCAAGCGCCATTTGTACGCGAGTGTTGGTATAGAGGTACTCGCCGTCGGTCAGGTCGGAGACATAGATTGAGTCCTCGGGCAGGATATACTCATACGCCGCCCAGAGGACAGCATCATCCATTAGAAAACACTGCGTGTTAGGCGCTATCAGTTCAGGCCTCGTGGTCGTCTGACCGCACTCTGTCTCGCTCCAACCGATAAACCGCCAGCCGTTATAATCTTCCATCGAAGGCAGGAAGACTCCTGCTCCACCGGTGGATTCCGTAAGCGTCCGGAACACCTCATCTCCGCGCATGAGCGTCACGGAGTGTACAGGCGCAGGCGTGTACGTGATTACGTACTTTTGTATATAGAGCGAGTTCGTCGTGCCTTGCAGCCGGATAACCATCTCCTGTACGCCGGAATAGATCTTCGGCAAAAGGGAAAGCGCATGATAATAAGTATTATCGTACGCGCCGAACCACTGGTCGAAAGAGCCGCTTTTGGTTGCCACCTTCTGACCATCGATTGTCACAGTCCACGTGCCGGCACCTGCTTTTTGGTTTGAGCGGATATATACCTCGACCTTGTTAATCGTCAGACCTCCAAGATTGCTGAGCGTCAGTACAGCCTCGTCGCCCTGTCGCACCGTTCCTTTCTGGTAGTTGCAGTCATAAGAGACCTCGGCGGACGGAGGAATATCCCCCGTCGCGGCGACAGCGTTCTTACTATTCACCGTCAAGGTCAGTACCGATAAAAGGATGGTTAACCAGGTCATGCGTTATGCGATCGTGTTGGTTATTTCGTACCTCCGCCGAGTGCCACGTATAGGTCGATGAGGCTAATGAGTCCGTTATAGCGGTTGGTGACATCAGAGAGTTGCGCCTTGAGGTAGTTCTCCTGCGCCGTGAGTACTTCCAAGTAGTTGGCTCTACCGGTTTTCATCAACTCATACGTGCCTTGATATGCCTCGCTTTGGGTGGTCAGAAGGCGCTGGTATAGCGTATCCTGCTCCTGCGCGTTCTTGCAGCGGAAGATGGCGTCGTTGACTTCACTTCCGGCTCTCAGCATGGTCTCCACATAGCGGTTAGCTGCATCCTCTTGCTCCAATTTGGCGATCTTGAGATTCGCCTTCAGTTTGCCACCTGCAAAAATCGGTTGCGATAGTCCGAGGACAGCGTTCATCAATAGTTGACCTGGGTTCGCGACGATGCCGCCGTTATTGGTCCATCCGATGAGTCCCGAGAGCGACAGGGCCGGACAGAAAGCGGCTTTCGCCATATTCGTCTGATAGAACGCCGCCGCCACATTACGTTCCGCAGCACGTACATCCGCACGGTTACTCAGTTGAGCAGCCGGCACGGACTCAAGCGTCCAGGGATCAAAGGTATAACTTGTCCAAGGCGAACGGGCTATCGCTTGCGGCTCAACGTTCAGCAGCAGGCACATAGAGAGCTCCAGTGAGTGGATCTGCTCCAAGAGCTGCTTGCGCTGGATCTGCACATTGATGAGGGAAGCCTCCATCTGACCGATAGAAGGCGAATACGCCTGACCGTTCTTCACCAAGACGCGCTGAATCTCCAGTACTTGTTCCCAGATGACTTCAGTACTATCAAGAATAATCTCCTGGTAATCCAACAGCTGCAACTGCGTATAGGTACGAGCAACCGTAGCAACGAGGTTGGCATGTGCCGCTGCGCGGTTATCCTCCGCTTGATCGCGTAGCACTTGCGCCTGGCGTTTGCGATTCGTGATTGTACCAAACCCTTCTCCACCCCAATTGAGTGAGAGCGGCACTTGGTAACTCAGCGTCGCGCCGGACATTCCTGCGCCGGGCGTATAAGTGCCCGAGACACCGACGTTGGCAGGCGAGATAGCTAAGGTCGGCAGGAAGCCTAACTTAGCAGCACGAAGACGTGCATCTGCTTCTAACACGGCGAGTTTGCGCGAACGGTAATCGACATTGTTCTCCAGCGCCTTGCGGATGTGTCCCTGCAGGATAGGATCGGTGATATAGGTCTGCCAATTCGCGTCGCTGACAGCGGTGATCAAGCTGTCCTGCTCAGGTTTCTGAGCCGGCTCGTATTTCTTGAAGATTCCGCAGGAAGAGAGGGTCATTGTGCTGGCAATCAGCACGATGATGATGGATGATTTATTATTTATGATTGATGATTTTTTCTCTTCTTCAACGGGTTCGGGCTCTCCCTGGAAGCGCTCGTGTAGCGTCTGGAAGATGATATAGAACGCGGGCACGACGAATACGAGCGCGAGTGTTCCTACCGCCATACCGCCGGTTACGCCGATAGCGAGTGCGCGGTTACCGTTTGCTCCGGCGCCACCTTCGATAATCAACGGAATCATACCGGCAATCATCGTCACGACGGTCATCAGAATAGGACGCAGACGATCCTCACAAGCTCCAAGAGCCGCCTCTACGATAGGCATACCCTGTTTGCGTTTCTCGACCGCGAACTCGGTAATCAGGATGGCTGTCTTTGCGAGCAGACCGATCAACATAATCACACCTGTCTGGAGGTAGATGTTATTCTCCTGGCCGCAGAGCCATGACAGCGCAAACGAACCCATCAGACCGAAGGGAACAGACAACAGGACCGCCAGCGGGATGAAGAATGACTCATACAGCGATGCGAGAATCATATAAATCAGCAAGATACAAACGAGGTAGATGAGGGCAGTGAGGTTGGATTTGCTATTCGCCTGCAACTCACGACTCATACCTCCGTACTCGAACGTATAGCCCGTCGGCAGATGTGTTTTCGCCACCTCTTCAATCACTTTCTGCACATTACCCTCGCTATAACCGGCACTCGGTTGCACGGAACAAGCAATCGACTGATAGAGGTTAAAACGCTTCTGAGTAGCCGATCCTACAGCCGGCGTGAGCGTCACAAACTGCGAGATCGGAGCCATCTCATCGCCTATCTTCACAAAGATATTATTCAGCGATGAAGGATCCAGACGGTATTCCGGCGCAGCGCCCGCCATGACTCGATAGACCTTGCCGTACTGGTTGAAGTTACTGATATACGCACTACCGCAGTAAGCACCGAGTGTATTCAGGACCACATCCGGCGAGATGCCTGCGCGGTCACACTGCGTAGCGTTGACATCTACCTTGTATTTGGGGAAAGACTCGCTGTAGAGCGACATTGCCATCTGTATCTCCGGGTGTTTCTGGAGCTCGGCAAGGAAGTTATTCACTATCTCGTTGAACTTTGACATATCACCTCCTTGCAGGTCTTCCATCTGAAGATCGATTGCGTTACTGTTACCATATCCGGGGATCTGCGGCATCTGGAACGGGATGACTTGTGCGTCCTTGATATCTTCGCAAGAGAGGTACAGTTTCGCCATCACATAGTCGATATAGTGCTCGATACCTTTGCGCTGGTCCCAAGGTTTGAGACGCACGACGAGCGTACCGTAGCTGACACCCGTACCGGAGATCAGACCGAAACCGGAGATCTTGGCATAACTCTCCACCTCCTCAAGCCGCAACACATGTTCCTCTACCTGCGCCATGATCTTATCGGTCTCCACAAGCGGCGAACCGGCCGGGGCCGTTACATCGACCATGATCACACCTTGGTCCTCCTGAGGCACAAGTCCCGAAGGCAACGCACGCATGGCGAACACCATCGCTATCGCAGCGGCAATGAGCCAAAGCCACGCGCGGCGGGGTTTCTGCAAGAACTTGGCAACACCATTCTTATACTTGCCCAAGATGGCGTTATAGCCGGCGTCATACGCTTCTTTCACATACTGCGCGAAGCTTTTTTTGCCATTCGTTTCTTCTTTTTTAGGCCGGAAAAGGACAGCCGTCAGCGCCGGACAAAGGGTCAGCGCCGAGATACAGCTGAGTCCCACGGAACTGGCGATGGTTATACCGAACTGCGTGAAGAACGTACCGCTGGTGCCGGGCATGAACGTCACAGGGATGAACACCGCCATGAAGACCAGCGTACAACTGATGACTGCGACCGTCACTTCGCTCATGGCATCTTTCGTAGCCTTGTACGCCGAGGTATAACCGCTCTCCATCTTCGCCATCACCGCCTCGACGACGACAATCGCATCATCGACGACCGTTCCGATCGCCAACACAAGCGCAAAGAGCGTTAAGATATTCAGGGAGAATCCCGCCACTTTCACCACTGCGAACGTACCTAACAGCGATACGATGATGGAGATCGACGGAATAAGGGTTGCTTTGAAATTCTGGAGGAAGAAATATACCACCAAGATGACCAGAATGATAGCGATGATAAGTGTCTCTACGACGTTATGGATTGCGGCATAGAGGAAGTCATCGGAGGTCTGGAGAGTCGTGAACTCCAAGCCTGCCGGCATGGTCTGTTTGATCTGGTCATACAGGTCATTGATCGCCGCATTGACCTGGGTCGCATTGGCTCCCGGCGCCTGGTTGATCATGAATGCCACACCGGGTTTGCCGTCCACGCGGGAGGAGAAGCTGTAGTTCAATGCGCCCAACTCTACATCCGCTACGTCACGCAGATGGAGCACATTACCATGATCCGTACGGAGGACAATCGACTCAAACTCCTCGATGGATTGCAGACGACCTTTGTACTCCAAGTTATACTGATACGTGTTGCCGCTCTGCTCGCCTAACGAACCGGTGGCAGCCACCATATTCTGGTTCCCGATGGCGGCAAAGATATCGTTCGGTTCAAGTCCATACTGCGCCATCACATCCGGCTTCATCCAGATACGTAACGAGTACGTGTTACCTAACAGCTGCACTGCACCCACACCCGTCACACGCAAGAGACGAGGCTTGACATTAATATCAATATAGTTGGCGATGAAGTCCATGTCGAACTTCCCGTCGCGGCTGACGAGCGCAGTAATCTGGAGGATGTTATTCTGCCTCTTCTCTACCTTTACACCCACGCGGGTCACCTCCTGCGGAAGCAATCCCAACGCTGCCGACACGCGGTTCTGCACATTGACCGCCGCCATGTCCGCGTCCGTGCCTTGATTGAAATAGACGTTGATATTGACATCACCGGTAGCCGAAGCTTCCGAGGTCATGTACGCCATGTTCTCCACACCGTTCACTGCCTCCTCAATAGGCATCACCACGGATTTCATCACCGTGTTGGCATCTGCGCCGGAATAGGACGTTGAGATCATCACCGTCGGTGGCGCGATATCCGGGTACTGCTCGATAGGCAGCGTCTTAAGGCATATAAAACCCACTAAAGCGATCAGCAGCGAGATACACACCGCCATCACTTTCCGATCTACGAAAATATTTCCCTTTGCCATAATCAGTACAACACTTTTTGTCCTTCATGTACATTTGCAGCTCCCTTAGCCACGATCGTCTCCCCTTCTTCAACGCCGGATTTGAGTACTGCGCGCACGCCATCGCCCAACTCCTCTATCTCCACGATAGCGCTGGTAGCGAGGCTGTCTGCACCTACTTTATAGACGAGGGCTTTGTTCTGGATACGTACGACAGCGGTCAGCGGCACTAACATCACATTCTCCCACTCTACGGGCATCACCACGGAGCCTTGCATCCCGGAGAACAATTCGCCTTTGGGGTTCGGGAAGGTTACATAGCAAGTCACCGAACCGGTCTGCTGATCGACCATACCGGAGAGACTGGTGATACGACCTTTCTCGCTGTACTCGCTGCCGTCTTTAAAACGGAAAGAGAGCGGCGGTGCTATCTTTACCATCGCGTCCAACGAACCCAACTCGCTGATCATCGCGTGAACCTGACTCTCCGTGATGGAGAAGCTGGCCTCCATCTCGCTGACTCCGGCTACGCGGGTAAGCATCGTTCCTTCGGAGATCACGTCGCCAACGTGCGGGATGATATTTCCCACCAATCCATTCACCGGACTCTTGATCGTGCAATAATCCAGGCGCAGCTCTGCGTCACGAACGGCAGCGCGGGCTTGTGCCACCTGCGCCTCAGCCGACTGCAGCGTGTTCAGACTCTTACGCAGAAGATAGCCGCTGATGATACCTTTGTCCGCTAACTCCTTGTTGCTCTCCGCCTCCAGTCTTGCGTTCTCACAGTTGGCAAGAGCGGTTTGCAGATCCGCCTTCGCATGTACCAAGGCATTCATGGCACTACGGCTATCAATCAGGAAAAGCACGTCGCCCTTCTTCACGCTCTGACCGTCTTTCACCCGGATGGCATCCAGCGTTCCTGTGCAACGCGAGACGATGGACACATCGCCTTTACCGCGGATAGCCGCACTCCAAGTCATCGGAGCGGTCACGGTCTCACGGGACAGCGTAAGCGTTTCAAAACTCGTATGCTGTTCTTCCGGCATCTTCACGCAACTCGTCAGCACACAAAAAGCTAATGTACAAAGTGCAAATGGGATTTTTTTCATTGTATTAAGTTAATTTGTGTTTTATTCTTCCACTCCAAGTACAGAATAGGTCTTATCGCCCCGGACAATCATCACACGGCCGTCGCGAAACTCTTTTTGCGGTTTGAGTTCTGTTTGTTGGGTATTGACAATTGCCTGTCCGCCGGCGACGACTTCCACAGTTGTACCCAAGTCATTCATGCCGGTATTCTGGTCCCATATATTCTGGTTGGCGAAACGCACGGAATATCGCGGGTCACTGGCCAATGACTCGTACGCATCCGGCAGATGGAGATATAAATGATACGTACCCTCTGCCATCGTTGCGGGCAGAGCCGGTGATTCATTGATGGTAATCGTGCCTGCTTCAGCAGTCCATTGACGAGGATCAGTCTGCAGCTGCACCGAATAGGTGTGCTGCGCATTCTTCAGCACCAGATAAACCGGACGGTAGTTATACATCGGTGCAAAGCCCTTGTTCACCAGCGTAATCTGGATCGGCATAGTACCGCCTTTAGAAGCTTGTGCCGGATACGTACCTTGTTTCAGTTGGAATCGGTAGCCAAGCCGCTTCTCCATCTCGGCAAAGGTACCGTTGTTGCGCCATTTGTTTGTCACTGCCTGTGCGTACTCGGATCCGCAGAACGACCAGTGGAAACGGCTCAGTTCGGCAATCGTGGTATCATGCTGCGCCACGATAGAGGCCCGACTGCTATTCTCTACATTCGTCTCCCCTCCATTAGGCACATAGAGTGTCTCCGTGGATACATATCGGCGCAAAACAGGATCGTCATCCGGCCCATCACCATCGCGGCCGTACGTACCATCATTGCCCCAGGCATTCAAAAACGCATCGTTATGGTGTCCGATGCGAGCTCGAACAGAACCATCATGTGCCTGCGCAGGAGTCAAAGTGTTCTCGTCGCCCATATAGCCGATCTTTATCAGCGGATAGCGCGTCAGTACAAACCGGTCCGCCGGACAAGCGTCCAGAACAGCAGTTAATACCGCCTTTCGGTTGTTATTCATCTTCTGCGTCTCGTTGCCAAAATTGGAACTATAGTACCATTCGCCCCACTGGCCTACAAATCCGGCTTCCATCACATATATCACATCCGCGTTCGCTGCCAGATAGGGTTTTAACTGCGTCGCATGACGCTGTACCCATGTCAACGAAGCATCGTTGCCGCTGTTCCAGTCGTATGCAAAACGCAGCACGCATTTGAAACCATGGTTACGCAGGATCTGCATGTCCTCATTAAAACCTTGGAGAAGTTTATCGGACAGATCTTTGGTCCGGTAGTTCTTAAGGTAATACATCAACATTACGATACTCTGGTTCTTGCGGTCATCATAGTTCTCATCCTCTATATCCCAGTACCAGTCCTCTTCCGATTTAACCACATGGTTGTTATTATCACTCAAAGCCTTTTCTCCGCCTAACTGGTCGGTAAAGCCGCGCTCAGGGTTCGGAAAGATGGTTGCATCATCTGCCTGGTAATTGATTACACTTGCGGAGAGTACTCCCGCCCAGACACAAGCAATAAGTGCAAGTACGTGTTTCATATTATTTTTTTAAGTTATTCTTAAATTCACGCCGCAAAGTTACAAAAAAAAAATGAAATACGCAATAAAAATTTGCATGTTTTAAAAAAAAGTAGTAATTTTGCACTCGTTATGTACAAAAAATTAAAGAATCGCGCGTGGCGCGTATTGAAAAGTGAGAATATTCTGCGTCTCGGACCATGGTTGTCCGTGCGTCAGGAGTGTGTTGAATTGCCTTCCGGCAAACAGATTCCGACTTGGTTCGTACTGGAGTTTCCCGACTGGATTAACGTCATTGCCATCACCAAGGACGGCAAGATGGTCATGGAGGATCAGTACCGCCATGCTCTCGGCGAGACCCATTATGAGTTGGTGGCAGGGGTTATTGACCCGGGCGAGACGCCGTTAGAAGCCGCCAAACGCGAACTAAGCGAAGAAACAGGTTACGAAGGCGGCGAATGGGAGCTCTTTATGACTCTGTCACCAAACCCCACGAATCATAATAATCTGTCTTATACCTTCCTTGCGAGGGGTGTAGAGAAAGTGCGTGAGCAACACCAAGAGCCGACCGAAGATATCCACGTGGATATTATGGAGCAGGAACAGGTATTAGAGATGCTGAAAGACGGCGAAATTATTCAGGCGCTTCATGCCGCGCCGCTTTGGAAGTATTTTTACCTCCACTCCACTCTGGAGGATTCACAAATGCGGTAAGGACTCTATGGCATGATTTTTGTAGTGTTCTATTTGAAAACATTTTAACCTACAAAAACAAACTATTATGAAGAAGAATTTATTTGTAGCGCTGCTGGCGCTGACATGCTCCTTCACAGCTTGTGCTAATGAGCAAGTGATCACTTATGACCAAGTTCCCGAACCGGCCAAAGCCATCGTGGCTGCCCATTTCGATGCTGCGCAGATTGCGTATGTCATGCTGGATAAAGGGATGTTTGACGACGAATACGAAGTTCGCTTCAATGATGGTCGCACCATCGAGTTCAACAAGGCGGGCGAGTTGCTGAAAGTGGATTGCAAACTGACGGAAGTACCCTCTGCGCTTATTCCGGAATCCGTTCAAGCCTATGTAAAGGCCAGCTTCCCGAATGCTTTCATTACCGAGTGGGGTAAAGACGACCGCGGCTACAAAGCCGAACTGAATAACGGTCTCGATCTCAAGTTCAACCGCCAATACGAGTTCGTCCGCGTTGACGACTAAAAGATGGATCTCTTAGCTGTCATTACCGCCGTTCTAACGCTCCTGGCAGGTATCGGAGTCTTCCTGATTGCCTGCACGATGATGAGCAGTAACCTCGAATCGGCTTCATCTAAACGGCTCAAACGCCTCTTTGCCAAGACCGGCGACAATAAATGGCTCGGCGTGGCAATCGGCACTGTCGGCACCGCTGCTATCCAGAGTAGTGGTGCCGTTACTGTGATGGTCATCGGTTTTGTGAACGTGGGGATCATGTCCCTCGCCCAAGCGGCAACCATCATCTACGGCGCGAACATCGGTACGACCGTCACCGCCCAGTTAGTGGCGCTCGGTCTGTCCGGCTCCAACAGTATCTCCACAACCCTCATCTTCAGCGCTTTGGCAGGTATCGGTGCGTTCATTATGCTTTTTACCAAAAGCGATGCGTGGAAGCTGGCAGGAGGTGTACTCACCGGCTTCGGAATGTTGTTTGTCGGTCTGAGTATGATGTCGAATGCCATGGATGAGTTTGCAGCCTTGCACTCCGTCAAACTGTTCCTCGCTTCGATACGCAACCCGCTGTTATTGGTGCTTTTAGGAACCATTATTACCGCTATCATCCAGTCCTCGTCCGTCATGACGTCTATTGCGATTACGATGGTCGTTACGGGGCTTATTGCGCTGGATCAGGGTATCTACCTCACGATGGGAAGTAACATCGGTTCATGCGTGGTAGCCATCATCGCCGGTATGACCAGTGGCGTAGCAGCCAAACGGACGGCGATGATCCACCTGCTTTTCAATATAATGGGTGTCGTTCTGTTCCTCTGCGCAGCCTTGACGCTCAGCCTTGTTACCGCCGGCGTCTGGTCCTTCGGAACGATCTTCGAGCGTCTCTTCCCTGCCGCTCCGCAACTACAGCTGGCTATGTTCCACACCGTCTTCAATGTCTGCACGATGCTCGTTGCGCTGCCGCTTACAGGAACGCTGGTGGCTCTGGCTTGTAAGATCATCAAAGACCAACCGAAGACCGAGACCGACCAACCGCATCTCTATTTCCTCGACGAGCAGATGCTCCGCACGCCGGTAGTAGCCGTACGACAGCTCAAAACCGAGATTGAACACATGGCGGAGATGGCGGTCACTAATTTCAGCCGGTCAATACACATCGTCAAGACGCTGGATACCGGCGAGTTGGATGTCTTCAACAAGACCGAAGAAGAACTCAACTTCCTCAACCGCGAACTCGTTCAATACGCAGTGAAACTGTCGGATAACCAACTCAACCGTTTTGACCACCAGTACCTGGCGTCCACCATCCGCACGGTCAGCGACCTGGAGCGTATAGGCGACTACGCAACGAACATCGTCGAGTACGCCGAGAGCCTGCAGCAAAACGACGTGCGCTTCTCTGACTACGCCATCAAGGAGATCGAACAGATGGAATCGTTGGTCGTTTCGCTCTATGAGGCAACCATGCAAGCATACCATAAGATGGACATGGAAGCTCTTGGGCGCGCCAACCAGATAGAGGACGAGATTGACCGTCTGACCGATGAGATGGAGCGCAATCATATCCAGCGCCTCGCTTTGGGTATCTGCAAACCGCAAGCCGGAACGGAGTATATCTCCCTTGCCCAGAACTCCGAACGTGTTGCCGACCACCTCATCAATGTCGCCAAAACCATTCGCCAGTTGCAATAAGGACACTTGGGCAACTACTTAACATATCAGACCATGAAACGATTGTATTTATTTTTGTTCACAAGTATCACACTTGGTTTGGCGGTTCACGGAGCCGTGCCGAGTTACACGAACCCTATTCTTCCGTACGACTACTCCGACCCGGATGTGTGCCGTGTAGGGGATACGTATCTGATGACCTCGTCATCCTTCAACAACGTGCCGGGATTGCAGATCTTAGCGTCCAAAGACTTAGTGCATTGGGAGATAGTGGATGCTGCCATCCGATACCGCCTGCCGGGCTATAAAGAGGGCGACAAGGTAGCGGGTAATTTCGTTTGGGCTCCGGCTATCCGCGAGCATGACGGACGTATCTGGATCTACTACGGCGACCCGGACAGGGGAATCTACTGCGTGAGGAGCAAAGCCATCAGCTATCAGAATTCAGAAATCAGTTTTCCGCTCGAATGGGAAGAACCGGTGTTGGTTATGCCGGCAAAGGGCTATATCGACCCCTGTCCGTTATGGGACGAGGACGGACGCGTATGGCTGAGTCACGGCGTTGCGGGCAGCCGTTACGGGCTGAAATCCGTACTGATGATGGCGGAGTTGACGGCGGACGGTCTGGCGGTCAAGACACCCAGCCGGATCATCTTCGACGGACACGAGGAGCACCCCACCAGCGAAGGAACGAAACTCTACAAACGCAACGGGTATTACTATATCATGCACCCTGCCGGAGGTGTCGCTACCGGTTGGCAGGTGGTGCAACGGAGCAAGAATATCTACGGCCCTTACGAACTGAAAGTGACGCTCGCGCAGGGCAAAACCGCCGTCAATGCGCCGCACCAGGGCGGATGGGTGGAGACGCCCGAAGGAGAGGGATTCTTCATGCATTTTCAGGATGTGGGCGTAGCCGGACGCATCGTGCATCTGCAACCCTTGAAATGGGAGAACGACTGGCCCGTAATGGGCAACAACGGAGAACCCATCGAGAAGTACAAAGGGACGAAGGACGATGTACAAAGAGAGCCCTCATGGGCGAATTTCCTCAGGCGTGATGAGTTCGACAGCACGGAGTTGGCGCTCGACTGGCAGTGGTCAGGAGGACGAGTGGAACCGAGGTGGTATTTCTGCGATGCCGCCAACAGCCGCCTGCGTCTCTACTCCGTTCCACGCGAAGCGGACGAATGGATGCCGAACCTATTGCTGCAGAAGATCCCTGCTGTTGCTTTCACTGCTATAGCGCGCGTGCGGTTCGCACCCAACAAACACAAGAAAATGGTTGGTGCCGAACAAGCCGGAATGATTGTTACGGGACGCAAAGCGTCGTTCAGACTGGAAGTGCCGGTAACGGACGAGTGGTGCTTTCTGCGATTGGAGATGACCGACACCCAACGGGGACAATTCTACACCAGCCCGGACGGCAGGCATTGGGCCAAAGCCGGTGAGCCGTTCCAAGCCGTGGAAGGACATTGGATAGGTGCACAGGTCGGTTTCTTCTGCACCCGAGACAGCCGCACACACAACGACGCCGGATGGCTGGATGTGGACTGGTTCGAGATCAAGAGACAATAGACGATGGACGATGGCATTGGCGCACGAACTGGCGCAAAGCGTTGCGCAGACAACACTCATGCCTTGAGCCATTCATATTTTGCTACGGAATAAATAGGCAGTAACGGTATCAGGATAGGCGTTTTCTTCACATATGCCTGATATTCGGGGTCATTGCCATAGGCGGCGTTCTGACGCAGTTCCAGCCGGCGGGCGCCGCTGAACATCACAAACACGATGCCTGCGTAGCCGATAGCTACAATCAGCCACTGCCACCAGTTCAGCCCTGCACCTATAGCACTGAGCAACGCACCCGTCCAGATGGTCACTTCGCCCAGGTAGTTCGGGCAGCGGACGATACGGTACAGACCGGTATCCACAAACCGCTTCGGGTTCTTTTTCTTGGCAGCACTCTTCTGCGCATCGCTGATGCTCTCCAGCAAGATACCGCAAGCCACAACCGCCGCACCTATCCATGCCCATAACTCACTGTCGTGCGGGCCGTTTGCTAACCGAAAAGCCACAGGGCTCACCTGCGCCACATACAGCAGCGCGCAGAACAGCCAAATCATGATCATTACGCCTGCCGGCTTCTTCTCCGAATGTCCCTCGCCATAGAGTATCTTGCGGTAGCCCGCCGCCTTGCGTTCGCGCACCAACAGATAGGTACCCAGCCGGATACCAAAAATCAGTAGCAGTACCAACATCAGCACCGTCGGAACACTCAGATTAGCATGGTACATCACACCCATCGCCACCGCCAGAGCGGCAATGCCATAACCGTAACCGAGACTGAAGAAATACACGAAGTATTTCCACCCCACTGCGGAAACCGCCATCGCCACCGCAAAAAGAATCAATAAATCTGTCATAGTATTTTGTTTTATGTTAATTTGTACTAATTAGGCTGCTGCGTGTTTTTTTCTGCACGCAAACTGCGTGCAAAGATACTATTTTTTTCTGACATATGCAAGTATTATGGCGGAAATTGAATTTGGGAGTGTGGTTTTTGACCGTTTTGGGGCGAAAAAACGCCCGTCTTTTGTCTCTGTCGTGTCTCGCTCATCGGTTGGTCATCGCTCGGTGGAACACAAAACAAAGAGAGGCACCCGATTAGAGGCCTCTCCTTATTATTACGCGTACACGCGAGATTACCATGCTGTACCCAGCATGCGGAGGTAGGATTTGTAACTATTTAATGACCGCGCGTGTGCGCGTATATCAATGAGAGCGAGCCTTTAGGGGCTCGTTTTCTTATTTCTTTTTCCGTTCTTCTTTTTCCGTTCTTCAAACAAAGACCTGAGTGAAACGAAGACCTTATATGAATTTTACTTGCAAAATCAAAATTTTATTAGCATATCTCGCAGCAATCGTGCCCTCGTGGCTAAGACGAATTATTGTAGCTTTGTGCGGTCAGTTCTGAGGAATGGAGAAACGGACGGTCAGGCCGTGAGGACGGGTGAGTTCGGCGGAACAAGTGCCGCCATGCAGAGAAACGGCG
>OCVV011347575.1_pt1 | contig 116903 bp, 121 predicted proteins | sample 1539721 | NCBI WGS metagenome assembly OCVV01 (sample SAMN02144230, study PRJEB22623) | gut metagenome | biome: sheep rumen | host: Ovis aries | place: New Zealand
TCGGCCCTTTGTCGAAGGAAAGTGAGAAACGACGAAAAATGAACTTGCTCAAAAAGTTCTCAAAAGCATAAAAAATGACCCCAAATCTTTTGATTTGAGGTCAAAATGTGACTTGTGGCACCAGAAAAGATATCAACCCAGTCAGAGTTTTTCATCTTTCTGGCAAACAATAAAATGCTCTAGAAACCTTGATTAACAACATGCTTTTGAAAGATCTGCTGCCTATGGATTTGCGAAAAGCAAAATGCCTTTCTAAAACCAACGGTTGACCTATCAACCTGTAGTCGATTGTATTTCTCTGTAGAGAGGTAGTAATATGGTCACAGTTCACAATCAATTTTCAGAGTTATTTTTTGAAAACGATGGATTTACTATTCAAATTCATAGAACCATTCAGTTATACCGAAGAACTCATCCATACGCAATATAGAAATATGTTCTCGCTCGTATTGCATCAACTGTTATCCAATTCCATAAATTGATCCATGTAAATCCAGATTGTCGGTCGAACCATTATACCGTAGTAAGTATAACGTGTCCCATCCTCTTTTATTATCCCTGTATTGCTGACTGTCATATAGCTTGCATATTCACCTGGTTCACGAAGCCACCAGAAGTCACCAGAAATAGACGGTACCGGTTTCTTGCCCGCATTTGTGGTAGGACTGTTCTCACATTTATATGCTGCGTATTCCGTTGGTTTGCATATGCGCTCGGTAGGCCCAGGAAAACATATTTCTGTCTCATTTTTATCAAGGCAACTAACCATGTATGAATTATTACTGTCTTTCACAATCGCCTGCTTTTCTTTCTCAGTAAAATAAGAATCGCTGCAGAAGTCGGTGTGAAGCCATTTATACAAATCACTTTCTTCCCATATCAGACTACCGTCTCCTGTGACTTCATCTGATATCGGTTTGTAAGTCAATCCTTGTTCAGAAATCAAAAGTGCCAATCCATTGTTCTGGGATAACACGCGCCATGTAATCGGGTCTAAACGCCAATTTCCATCATCTGATCTCGTCTGCCAATATGTACCAAACTCCACTGTTTCCCCGACGGACGGAAATGAAGATTTTTGTTGTGTTGTGGGTGTAGGGGTTCCTTCGGGCGGAGTGGACAAATAATCGTTTGCGGCTAGCAGAATAAAAACAATAACGCAGAGAACGATGAACCAACATATAATTGAAAATAATTGCTTTCCATCAAGAGACTTGCGCTTTATACCGCTATCATCCTTCTTATCTTCTCTAGTTTCTTGCTCAGATGGTGCATGCCTAATTTTTCCAACTATCCCAGAAACAAATAGCTCTCCTACAGCACTTATCAGTACAGTCAATATAATATTGTCTCGAGAAGCATAGTCTTTCAGATGAAAAAAGAAATCTCTCATCATCCACTTGTTTCCCCTATAATATCCTTGATAATTAATAATATACCAAAAATTGACTATCTTATCAAGGTTAAGATCGGCATCGCAACTGTTAGCAACCTGACTTATAAGAATTGATGTGTTGTTCTTACTTTTTCTTCAATCGTCACTTTTCCTTTTCGTGGCATGACAATGCTCCCCCTATAACAACAGTTTTTCCTTTTTTCACTGTCTGTCATAGAGGGAGCACATCAAAATGCTCGGAAAGCGGTTTTGAATTGTTTTAACTCTTCAGTTCAAGGAACCCTGATAGGTTTCCCATGGAATGTGTAGAGTGAATTTGATAATGCACTTTTATCTCACCATTCACTGGCCTGATTAACATTCCATGACTTAGCCATCTGCATTCTCCTGGCCGTAATCGTTCCACCTCGAATTCATAGTATCCACGGCCGCCGGTCGACGCGATGAATTCCTCTAGTTCTTGTTTATAATCCTCTTCTGTCTTATCAGGCGGTGAAAATCCAAGTCCAGTATAAACAAGTTCCTTTGGATTATAATTTGACGGATCGTATTGGGGATATTCCGTATGTACTATTCCATCTTCGTCCAAGCAAAACAGTTCGCAAATTACGCCCACATCATTTTCGTCTTCATTGTCTCTGCACAAGAGGCCTTGACAGCCTTCATAATCTTCCCATATCAAATGCTCATCTGGGTCCACTGTTTCGCCTGTTTTGACCTTTACAACTACACGAATGTTCACATCCTCCATTGCAGAAATATTCTGAATTGCCAGCGGAATAAAACACATTCCCGCAAAGGTCTTTAAGTAATTCGTCCTAACATCAAGCTGGAGAAGTTTATGTGAGAGTAACTGTAGTTTCTCATATTTCAATTTCTCTTCTGTTTTCCCATTGAGTGTAGGATTAGTATCAAGAAATTGTACTACTTGTTTCAAACCGCCCAGATCAAAGAACTCGTCTGGCACATCAATTCCAAGCCAACGTTTAATACGAGCTTTGTCTGCTCCCATGTCTTTCCACACCACAGGCGTTTCAGATAACTTATAGGACGCAGCCAGTACATGAACAACCTCAGAAAGAGAAGATTCAACCTCACCAGATGACTCGGATTTTTTTGATAATGCATTTTTAGTCTTGTCTTCCTTGCCCCCAATTACCATAAGGTTGTTTGTCAATTCCTGTATTTCATCTAGCACTTGGCTTGCTTCGTCTAAGAGTTCTTCATTATGAAGGACAAAGCTCTCCTGCCTGCTAATCTCAATGGGCATGAGAACATCAGTGACCATGTGGAGTTCAAAGTCGTATGTCCCCATGATGTGGGTGGCTCTGCCAGCCTTAGCTCTCGGTGTTTGTTTTCTGAGATCCCGTATGTTCGTAAATATGATCTTCGCTATATCAGCCTTTACCTCTTTCTTGCTTTTGCCGTCCAATGAAAAGCCGGTAATTCTATTGTGGGCAATATCGAATGGGTACTTATCTCCAAAATCAGTATTACAAAGGCATATTACACGTTCCCAACTCAGCGTCTTTACTGCATAACCCAGTTCAAGCAACACATTTGGATTCGGGCTCTTTTTTTCCTTAGCCTGATCTTCAGTATAGCACAGACTCAAATCTGCAATAAAAAGATCGCAATCGTCTATCTTAGAAAAAAGAGTGGTCACAATATTCGGAGAACCAGTGGTACCTGTGGTTGCCTCATCACGTTCTGCTTCAATAGCTTCGGATTCCTGTGCTAGGTCTATAGCCTCATCTATACATGCTCGTATAAAGTTTCTTGTTGTACTCCCTGGCAAATCTGACTGCCAAGAATAGAAGATTTTAAACTTTTCCATACCACACCTGCTGATAACAATATTGGCCTTTCATCTTGGCCGGATCGATCCCTTCTAATGATAAATGAATATCACAGATGCTTGATAAAACTGGCATACTCATCAATTAGAGCCTTTTTGACCTCTGTTGTGTCAAAGTTGCCTTCCAAGGCAGCGTGAACCAGCTTCAAGAAAGTCTTTTTACTGCACACTTGAACTGGCAGCTTCCATGCATAGAGTTTATCTACCATGTCATCAGTATACACATCGCGGTATTCGGCAATTGGTTCAATAATACCAGGTGCAATTATGAAATACGCCTCGAAGTGCTCCGTCAGATCTTTCTTTGAGATGATCTTCCGTCTGCACATATCATAGCTTGGTATTCCTGACACACCACTCAGATCGAGATATAAGACACGCAAGAGCATCTGGATCGCTTCTGCTCTTCTTCTCTCATCTCGCAGGATTTCATACATGAAGTAGTATTCTACTCTGCCGAAGAGTCGGGTATCCTTTACTGCGCGAGCATTCAGAATGCCCCAAGCTGTGTCATTGAAGGACTGTCCTTGTTTATGTTTTGCATCGTACTCTTGCCAAGAAATGTCCCAGACCTTATGGCGGTGTAGTTGTACATAATCCTCGTGGGCGGACAGGAACTCAGATCCCTTAGCACTGAGAGAGAATGTATCGGGATACTGCTTCAGCACATCCGAAGTCTTTCCCGAGTCCATTATTCTCTGGATAAGGGTATCCTTTTTCCCAGTCACCGGCAGTCCAAGCGAAGTGAGAATATCTTTGAGCTCTACTACCTTCAGATTCTGAAGACTCTTTACCTCGTTATCTTTCTCAAGGTATCCCTGCTTGATCATATCCCTATGATAAGCCGGTACGTTACGAATTCCGCACTCTGTAAGAAAATAACGAGAATACTCATCTTTGCCTCTTACCGGTGTGCTTTTCCCACACGCCCACAGGAAGATGGCTTTCGCATAATCACCTTGTAGCGTAGGAATGTCATCTCTTGTGCTGACCTCGAAACTCGGTGTTTTTACTTCAGCTTTGTCGTTATTTAATCCGAACAGTTTTGACAATAAACCCATCGCCGCAGCCTCGCTTTCTCTTTTGTATCCCTAAAGGCAAAGCAATTATAGCACAAGCGCCGCCGGATTCACACTTTATGTGGCGATTTTCTTCAAATACTCTATGGGCACTCGCTTTGTCAGCCAGACGCCATTGACCGAGAGATAGAAGACATACCCCGCTTCCGTCATCTTGGTGCTGTCAATCTCGTATACCACCGGTCGCCCATGCCGTCTTCCAACTGTCACGGCTGTTTCAAACTTGTCTGTGAGATGAACATAGAGTCGGGACTTTGGAAGAAGACCATCCTGATCGATATATGGGACATATTTTTCACCTGTGCCGTGATACAGGATTGCCGGCGGGTTTCTTTCCGGCAGCTCCACATCAACGGGAATGGAGTGCCCTTGATTTGCTCTGATGAGCGTCTTATCCTCATTGAAGGAGTATCTCTGCTTATCATCCGTCCGGACAATCTCTTCCAGGATTTCCATGTTGATCGGATTGGTCTTTGAGACACCGGCAATAAGTTGCTGGACATCTGCCCAGCCATGCTCATCCAATGCGATCCCGATCACTTCCGGCTTGTGCCGGAGGATCAGGCTAATATATCTACTGGTCTTTGTTAGATTCATACCTTAATCCTCATAGTTAAGCGTTATCGACAATCCGTCATAGCCGCAGACCGTGTTTTCAAATACGCTTTTTGCATTCATGACATATGCCCCGGGCGAAGTCATGGACTGCGAGAAATGCGTCAGCCATAGACGCTTTACTCCTGCCTCACTAGCCACGCTAGCTGCCTGACGGAAAGTGCTATGCCCCCATAAGTTGGCTTCGCCCTCTTGTGAATCCTCTCCGTAGGTAGCGTCGTGTATCAAAAGGTCGGCTTCAAATGCATGGGAGAGCATTGCGTTGCAGACCTGGGTATCTCCACTGAACACTACATGAATACCTCTCCGCGGCTCACCCATCACATCCGCACCACGAATAATATGACCATCCACTTCTAATATCTCGCCATTGATTCGTATCGGTGTTATGGGATCATCTGCAATAATCTGCTTCCACATACAGACTGGAATCCCCAAGCTTTTAGCCTTGTCCGGCAGGAACTCCGATGGCCGGGACAGCAGGAAGGAATATCCTTGACTTGGAACCCGATGTTCGGTTGGAATCCTTTGCAACCACGCTCCCGCCGGCCACTTCGCGTGCAAGGAATGCATTCCCATTCCATACGGATTCGTAAAATGGATCAGGCGGATCTCGTAGTCAAGAGGCCCGACTAATGTGAGGATCGGTGCCATGATCTCTTCCAGCCCCTCCGGGCCGGTAATGAACAGCGGTTCCTCTCGCTTCAGGCAACTCATTGTCTGGAGCAGTCCAGGTAATCCGAAGATATGATCGCCATGGTAGTGCGTCAGCGCAATCAGGTCGATCTTGACAGGGCTGATCTTTTCTCTGCGCAGCGCAACCTGTGTACCTTCTCCACAGTCGAAGAGAATAGAGCGGCCAGCGCATCGCAACACAGCGGAGCTTACGCCGCGATGAGGGTTTGGCATTGTCGCGCCGGAGCCTAACAACACAACGTCGATCATTTTTATTTCTCCTGCTGCTGGCCCATATCCAGCAATTTCTTCTGCACAGCCTGCAGCATCTCCAGCTCCTGCTTTGAATAGTACTCTTCGAAGCCCTCCACCGTGAATCCCGTCGGATCAGCAAGGAGAGCTTTTATTACGCCTTCAAAGAAGTGGTCGTGGGCGGGATATTCTTTTCCTATCGTTTCGGAAGTGTGGTATGGGAAGTATAGACCGGTGCTCGCGAACTCGCTGGCCACATACAGCAGATCACCTTCCTCAGCTTGGCGGTCGGGGAAGTCCACCTTCCAGAGTTTCTTGCTCTTCACATAGTGAGGCAGATAGTTGTTGTGCATGCTGATCTCTCCTGTGGGTTCTGGTAACTTCATCATATCAGATTCCGTGGCATTTAGCTACCTTGAATCTGCCTCATTCCTGTTGAGATAACAGAAGCTTCTTCACCTTCTCATACTCTCTTGTTCGGCAATAGTTTTCATATTCTATTTGGGCAGTTCTAATTTTCTTATCAAGATTTTCCTCGCCCACATCCCTTTCCGAGCGCTCCAAGCCGAGATGCTCCCAAAGCTTGTCAGCGGAGATCACGCGCCCGTTTTCTACATCCTCCATCGATTTCTCCAACGATGCAAATAGGTCTTCACAGTTCTTCTCGAACTCTTTGTCTGCAAAACCCATGAAGCTTGCTTCATTGAGAATCGCCGCAAGGACTTCCGATATATGGTCTAAAGTGTATTTTGTGTCCGCAATGCTGTATCCCATCAGGGTAGCTCTGTTCGTTGCCATCCATCCATAGTACTTTTCTTCCTGTCTAGCCAACTCTGCGGCATCAATCAGCGCTGTATGACAGTCAGGTGAGCTATCTCTTCCCGAGGGATACGCAAAGAAGAGCATACGCTCCTGCGCTTCAGCGTTAATGCTCTTCAACTCTTCTATAAGAGTATAGAGAGCAGCTTCCAAACGCTTGTATGCTTCTGAAACTGTAATGCCGACCGCCTTGATTCTCCATATTTCAGGCGGGTATGCTGCTAGAAAACTGTCTACGACATCTCGTGCATCAGTCTCACTCAGGCATTGCTGTACGGTTTTCATATTCTTCCTTCCTCCAAAATGGAACTGTTGCAGCTAGTTCTTCAGTGTTCCTCGTCATTTGTTACTAAAGAATAATTCCACCCTCCATGGGGGACTCGATCTCCAAGCTTGTAAACGTCAATATCCGGATACTTAATCCGGATCTCTTTCAGACTCAGGTAGTCACGGTTGCTGATCCCAGGCTTCTTCAATGCCTCCGGCTTAAGAAAGTCTTGATGTCTGGCAGAGGAGAAATTGCCGAAGCCATCATCGATTCTCCCACAAACAGTACAGCGACGCCCCCATTGATACCCGAAGATCCATTTCATAATAATCCTCTCATACTGGTGCTTGTGATTTGCTCGCTTACTGCTGTTCGAGCGAGAGGCTGTTTTTGATTTCTTTCGGTGCCGAGCGTCCTCCTGCGGCAGTTCTTTCACCTTCACAGTTTTGTTCCTCCAATCACAACGGAAAGCCATCCCGATGATCGGCATGGCTCAGTTCTCTTTTGAATGTCGGCAGCGGTTATTCGTCGTTGCCCAGGCTTCGTTCATCTCGTTTTGCTCGATTACGGTCATAGGCTTTCCGGCTCTCCACTTTTCGTGTAACAGGACTCATGTTCCAAAACCCACGCTTGGAAGCATGGAATGCCTTTTGCTTCTTTTTGGTCTGTTTCGCGAGCGGAATCATTTTCATATAGCCATGCCTCCTTGTTCGGCAATCTTTGATCTGGTATAATAAGGCCACCATGTGGAAGGTGAGATAATGATGGGACGGTTTATTCCTCTATGGAGTGTAACCAACGGAAGAGAACTTGGAGAACTGCTTACCGCTGATGGCAGGGCAATCCGCAAGAGCATGCTTCTACGCACAGCAAATCTTTCCGGGCTGACAGGCTCCGATGGCATCCGCTTAAAGGAGGACTACCGTCTTTCCTGCGTGGTTGATCTTCGCACTATCGTTGAACAGCGTCAGAAGCCGGATTCTCTGCCAAGCGGTGTTTCGTACTATCACATTCCCATTTTTGATAAAGCGACCGCGGGAATCACACGAGAGGATGGGCCTCCTACTCCTTTTTCGCTACCAGACATGGTTGAGCTTTATCGGACGATGATTTTAAGCGAATCCTGCCAAGTCGCATTGCACGATATTTTGTCCATCATCTTTTCTCATGATTATAGTGCCGGTAGTGTTCTGTGGCATTGCACGGCAGGTAAGGATCGCTGCGGAATCGTGTCCGCATTGGTTCTGTCTGCTCTTGGCTGTGATCGCACAGTTATCCGCGATGATTACCTTGTGAACGATGCTTTGTTTATCGAGCAGTCCGATGGGCTATACCGGAAAGTTCTGGCATCCGGCAGGTCTGAATCTGTTGCCAGAACCGTTGCCGATGTTTTTCTTGCTCTTCCGAAGTATATTGATTCCGCACTCTCTGCCATTGACGAGTTGGGCGGTGCCGATTTTTATCTCCGCAGCGTCCTTGGCATTTCGGGCGAGATGATCATTACATTCCAAAATGCAGTTTTAGAATAATTTGCTTGCATTTTTCTGCCGAATCTGTTATCCTGTGCTACTACTTCAGCAGAGGAGGCGAATCCAATGGATTTCAATCGCTACCCTGTGATCGACCTTGTTGCCACGGGGAACAACATTAAGCGTCTGCGCCTTGAGCGAGGATTGACCGTGCGAGATCTTCAGTCCTACTTTGGATTTGAAGAACCGCAGGCGATTTACAAGTGGCAGAAGGGGCAATCCCTTCCCACGGTAGATAACCTGTATGCACTGGGCAGTCTGCTTGACGTCTCAATGGATGACATCCTGGTACCTGTCGGTTCACAACTTCATATCGTAAGTGAGCAGCAGGCTGAGTCCTGCTGCTCAAGCTATTTATGGACCGGCCATTTTGGATACGGCAAGCATTCAGTTCAGCTTCGGCCATTTGCCCCTTTTGCCTCATCCGTCGCCTGACAGTTCAGGAGCCGAAGAGGTTTGGGAAATGTCATTTTCTCAGTAATCAGTTGAGTGCTCGTCCTTGCTTTCGGCAAGGCGAGCGATTATTAATCTTAGGAAGCGTAAGATTGAAAGCTTGATTCTGTAGTGATTGCGAAAAGCGAATGCACGGGAGAATGATGGCTGAAGCACGATGCAGTGTGCGGTAACTCAGATTATATAGAGCCCGTAGGGTGGGCAAACCATCTTTTTCATCCTCGCGGATCTGTGCAGCCTTATAGTTCATCTGCACCTGAACCGGCGTCTGCATTCCCTATTCTTGCCGTACCCAAAATAGTCGGTCGTGGGGCGTAGAAGGTTTTCCTTCTGCGCCCCATAAGATCACACCTGTTTTTCCTCTTTGGGGAGGAGGCTCTCGAAGGCCTCGGCGAAGCTGGCATTCACATCGAAGGGCGGCTCATAGTCCACCTTAGAAGTAACCAGGCAGAGATCCAACCGCGCAGACATTTCATCCGATTGCTTGTTTAACACCTTCAGCTTGTCCCGGATCACATTGCGATCAAAGTTGATCTTCGTGACCCGCTTCACATCGCAGCGATAGGACACCTGATTACCCTCCGCGTTAAAGCGGTAGCCGGTTCCTCCATTGGAGATGATCTGTTCCGAAGCTCGGAGGTCCACCATCTTCTTGAAGATGCGGGCAACGGTTTGGCGAGTAGCGTTCAGGCTGACCTCGCTGTCCATGTCGACATCCAGAGCATTCTTGGCCTTACGAATGGCTGCAAACAGTTTCTCCTTTTCATCGAGGAGCCGGAGCAGAAACCGCGCAATGTCGGTGATCTGCTCATGATACTCGGTTTCAGGGGCAATCATAACTGTCTCATTTTCCGCTTCGGGCATGACCTTTTTGCGGAGGTAGGTGTTTTCCACGGTTGTGATGTTTCCGTTTTGGTCTAGGATGCTCTGTGCTTCGTCCATGAAGGACTGGAGCTTGTTTTGATAGCGGAATGCTTCTTTCAGATTCATATTCAATACACCTCTCTTTTTTCTGTGTGCATTATATTTCTTGTCTACCGTTCTGTCATTGAACCTGTGGTTGAATGATTCTTATCGACAGTTGTTGATGATGAAGTCATAAAGAGCCTCTGGACTCTCCAGATTCCATTCTTTAGAGCCATCATCGAGCCAGACATGATATCCAGCCGATGGAGCTTCGTACAACCACCACTCGACATACCCATATTTGTCCGGTAGGGCTTCACGCAAAACGAGCATCAATGCTTCCTGGTATTTGTTCTCTGTTCCGAAGGCAACAACGCTTCCACATACTTTCTGCAGCGAAGCTCCTACCTCGTCGTTGATAGCATCCTGCTCCTGGATCAGAGCAAGCACCTTACAGAATGCTTCTTTTGTTATCATGTTCATACCTGTTCAAGTGATCGTCAGGATAATACGGGCGTCTGTAATCTCAGACAGATAGTTCACATTGGAAAAAGCGGCAATGTTCCAATTAACACACTTGAGGATTTCTCTGAAGTGGCATTCCCATTCCATCGGATCATCCCATTCGTAGTATTGATAGACCTTCTTGGCCTCTTCATCCAGCTTAGAATAATCCTCTGGATCGATCTCGATATAGATATCATCTGCTTCCCCCGACTCGAAGGCTGCTATGCTATCCTTGTGGGCGAGTGCATGTCTCGATTTTCCTTTGAGTGACTGAACCGCCTCACGGATGCTTTCGACAGAAACACAGCAAGAGCAATGGGTAACCTCTTCAGGTATTTCCTCGGGCGGGAGCCGCCATTTCATGTAATAGTCTTTCAGTTCCTCCGATAGATCGTCAAAGCAGAACCTGCTGGCCAGGTTCTCCAGCTTCTCCGCAGTTCGTCCGAAATAGGATCGGCTGCCGTTTTCGTATGTCGGGGCAAGGGAATATTCCAACTCGGAATGATCCGTTTTCAGATGAAGGACCAAAGGATCGATGCAGTGCCATACTCCGTCTGCCCTTACCTCTGTGTGAATGCTATAGTAGGTGCTCATGCTTTTCCCCCTTTGCTATTGGGGTTCTTTTCTCTGGAGTAGTACTCTTTAAATAGATACATTATTGTTCTTCCTCCTCGCCGCTTTCCATGAATTGCGCACGGAACAGAGCGACATGTTCTCCTACTAGTTTCGGGTAGTGATAGTACACATGGCGGCACAGGTCTTTATAGAGCTTAATAAACCTCTCATCCTCGGCGTAGTCCAGAAGTCCATCCATAACACGCTCGATATCTCGCTCTTGCGTGATGCGGTCATGAAGCACATCGTTTACCAAGCCAGAGTATACTTGATAGGCTTGATCATAAAGCCCTTTCATGGCTACTGCCAGCTCTTTGATGTGTTCGAAGGTCTGTGCGTATTCCTCATTTTCGGGTGCTATGATCTTCTCCTCTTTGAGATCCATCCTTGCAATTCCTCTCTGCCTGTCTGTTCGCCCGCCATTTTTCAAACTCTCGGAGAACTTCCTCATCTTGAAATGAGGCTATTATATCCGGTAAAAAGCAGCGTGCCAGAGTCTCAATCGCATGATCCGGCAGGTTGCTGTTGTTTATCGGATTCTTTCTCCTCGGCATAGCGGCTCCTTCCTGCCATACAAACCGTGTCTGTTGCAAGCTGCGGATACCTCTCAGTAATCTCATGGCATATCCGCTTGTACAGCTCCGTGAATTGGGGATCTGAAATGAAGTCCAATAGGAGATCCATTGTCTCTCGGACCACCTTCTCGGGCAGTTGGGGCCCCTCCTCAATTAACTTGGTCATTTGCAAGAGACGATCATACAGAGCTTCATATTGACTGTTGTACTTCGCCACCGCATCCAGAATCGAAGACATCAGCTCGTCAGCTTGGGAGGCAGAAAGCACCTGCTCAACTTCGACTGGGCAGAGGAGATATTCCTTTCCAGCGTGTTCAATCAAGAAGCTCTTTTTCAGCTCCTCGACCTGAGCCAGTATTCGCTCAATGTTTTCGCAAAACTCATAGAACTGGAAATGTTCCAAATCAGCTATTCTGATTGCTTTTTTCATCTTCCTGCTTCTCCTTGATTCGTTGGATCAGATCATCGTTTTCAATGCTTTTAAACAGGAAATGCATCTTGTCCACTCGCTTATCCGTATGCCAATGTCCGCAGAACCACGCGAGGTAGTCAACCGAGGACTCAATTTTGTCAAGCCAGTCTTCTGTACTCTTGTCTACCATGTCCTGGTTGATTCCGCTGATGAACATTTCGATTGGCTCATACCTTCTCGGGCAGGTATGGGATAGGATGATGTCGAACGGTTTTTCTTGAATTTGTTGTTCGACAAATGCCTTGATTTCCTCCGAGGGCTGTTCATCCGGCCACCAGCCGTATCCTCTCGATAGCCGATAGTATTTGTCTACGCTATAGGCACCGCCGATCACTAGATACTTGAGTCCCTGAATATCAAAGATCTCCCCATCTTTTGCGAATAGGAGGTTCGGATACTTCTCTTCCTTCCACACTTTTCCTCCGCACCAGTCGGTGAGAACATAGCTTGGGAAGTTGGCTGGTCGCTGCTCGTGATTGCCGTGTACGCAGAAAATGGTCGGTTCGAGCTTGGCAAGGACTTCCTTCATGCTGTCATCCCTGTCATCGCCATAGTAGTTGGCGCCGACGTCGCCAAGAATGATAATCACATCATCCTTCCTCGGCTTTCTGTGTTTGCAGAACTTTACAATGTTCCACGGCTGGCCATGAATATCTCCTGTGTAGAAGACCACTTGATCCACCCCTTTTCCATATTGCGGTCATTATAACAGGTGAGCTGTCCAAAAATCCTCTCTTTGCGCAAAATGTATTTCAAATCTCGGAAAATGTATTTCGATTTTTCTCTTGACAGGATGTTATGATTATTTTGCCGTGTTCGTAGAACAACACAATACTGGGAAGAAATCACAAGTCAAGACAGCAAATGATAACTTTCAGAAAACATTAGAGCCTTTTCAGGTCAAGAGCATTTTGGCAAACCCCCGTCAATATATTGCTGGTTCCCATGATTTCATTCGACTCACTAAAAAAGATCCCTCGGTTCACAACCGAGAGATCTTCGTTCCACTTGTTTTGTTATTACCCTTATGTGGCGTCTTCAACCAAGGCCGCAATCATGGCAATATCCAGATCCTTGAATTGCGTGAGCTTCGCGTTTCCATCTAGGTCTTCATAGACGAAGGCCATGGTGTAATAAGGCTTTGCATCCGGCGCGACTACTTGTGCCTGGCACAATACGCAGTAGTTCATACCGGCCACGACCTGAGAGGATAGGACTCGGATCAGCTTGTACGATACACCTACCATTTCCTGTGTTGCCTTTTCAAAAGCTGCAATGCCGTCGTCCTGCGCCTCCGTGACGGACCAGCCACCGGGGAGCTGCTCAGCAGAACCGGTGTTTTCGTTAAGCTCGCCGTACGCGTTCATTCTTGCAATGTCTTTGATTTCTGCATTGCCATCCAAGTCCTCATAGATAAACACAATGGCAAAATAGGGCTGGGCATTGGGATAGACAACTTGCGCTTTGCAAAAGAACGCATGATTGGTTCCGGCAACAATCTGGCTGCCAAGATATGCAATCGGCTCATAACCGACGCCAACGAACCCATCCAGAGCCTTATCAAAAACAGCACGGAGTTCGGATGTTATCTCCGCCGATTTACTGGTCTGCCAGCCTCCTGTGATATTGGGAGTCGTTTCTTTCACGATGCCGGCCGCCTTAGTCACCACATAGTAGTGTGCGTTTCCAAAGGAGCTGCCGTTCACCTCCTGCCAGTTGGCGTAAATATCATAAACTCTGTCTGGTTCCAGAAGCAGGGTGCGCTCAAAGTCCTCTGTCTCGGTGAGCGTAACCGCTCTCAGGTAGCTATCCTGCTGTGCCTGATCAGCATCTGAAGGCAGATCGAGGACATCGACATCCCACGAAACGACATTTACACTTTGCGCCGGGAAGCTCGCCCAAATGAGTTTAACAGTCATTGACTCTCCAAGATAAATGGGATCAAGGTAAGTGAGAATGGCGGAATCCGTCGGCCCAAAACCGCAGGCTTCCACGGCCTCATTCTCCCCATCTCCTTTCGGCCACGACCAGCTATAGTTGCTGGGCAGGAAAGATTCGCTTCCTACCGCTGCATTCTCGCTCAGCGGCGCAATCGTCAAGGCTGGCACCTGTTCAAGCGTATATGTACCAGGGGCAGCCTGCGGTTCGCTCTTGGGTCTGAAGCTGCAGGCAGTCATCATTGATACGCAAAGGGCAAGAACTGCGATCATCGCAATCAATTTCTTCATGTCATTTATTCTCCTATCGAAGCGGTTTGTCCGCAAAGTATCGTTTCTGTGTTTTTTAAGACGATTGTACTCTTTTTTAGTTCCGAGGGCAATTCTTATGATTACATGCACATGGAAAAGCCCTGTTCTTCATCCTCAGCTTCTCCTTCATCCTCAATGTCGACGGCCTGATCATACTCAGTGTCTTCGGCGCTGGATTCAACCTCGGTATCTTCATCCAAGTTCTCGTCCACTTCCTCTGTTTCCGATTTGCGCTCGGTCATTTCCCGATCCAATTCCTCCTCAATGAGACTAATGAGGAATTGCCGCTGCGTCATGTTGTTTCTTTGAAGGTAATCCTTGATCCGCTGAAACAGCTCCTCCGGCACCTGAAATGCGATTGTTCTTGTGTTTGCCATGGTTTCTCCTTCTTTCATTTGATTTTTGGGGTGAAGCTCATTGTCGGCAGCTTGAGCCACAAACTCGGCCATAGTCATATTATGTTCTTCAAGATACTGACGGATTTGATTATGCAGTTCGGCATCGATCTTGACGGTGATGCCTTTCTTTTCTCTGCTGGGCATTTTCATTCATTCCTTTCCTAATAGTATTAAAGTGGTCGAATTCGACCACTTTACGACATGGTTATTTCTTCAGTAGGCTGCTCTGCTTCCTGGACATTTTCCAGAAAGGTCGGCTCGACAACAATTTCAGCTTCATTTCGTCCGTTGAATAAGGCCAGGATATGTGACTTCTCAATTTGTGCCTCATATACGGTTCCTTCTTGGTTGAACCGGTGGGCAAACCAATTTGCTGTGTCATATTGCAGTGTCCAGGACATTGCTTTGACCTTGCTCTTGTTGACGGATGTGACTCCCCGGTAAATGGTAACCGGATTGCTTAATGCAAAGAGCTGCGATTGCTCTTCTCTGTCCATGAGATAGCGAGGGTCAGCTTTCTTGAAGAGAGCAATTAGTTTGCTTTGGCTCACATTCGGGTCCATGTTTGGATTCTCGGAGCGCATCCAAGCATTCGCTAAGATCTTTCCCAACTCGGCAGCATTCAGATAGGGAGAGGCATACTTTAGGAAGGTCAAGGCGTAGGGCTTGTTCACCATCATGTAGATATTGAAGGGCTTTGTTGCTGAGTTGATTATCTGCGTCATATTATCCTGCCATCGCTTGAGTGCATCCTCATCCTGGGTGATGTCCTCAATCTGCATCTGACCGCCTTTCCTCAGTGGGACAAGGCCGGAGGAAGTAAAGGGGTGCTGTACCACGATAGGAGAAACCTCTGTTTTTTCAACATCTGTTAGTAGCAATGCGATTGCTACCGCCTTGACTTGCTCCAGATCTGTTCGTCGTTTCATGTCTTTATCGCCTCGATCATCGGTTTTTCTTCGGGTCCGCATTTTTTTGGGGGGAAACCCCTGCCCTCTTCTCGAAATGCTGCGTTGTGGCGGCTGTTCTTTTTGAGGACGGGTACTTTTGCGTCTTGATCAACCTCCCTCTCAAATCGTCTCAAATCTCGTACACTGCTCCCGCTACTTCTTACGATAATTACAGCAGGTCACGACATTGACGCGGTAGCTTTGCTTGCAGTTCTTCACGCATTTTTTACACCTTTGATTAAATGCATGGCGTCCAGTTCTCGGATTGATAAAGATTGCCCAATCTCGATTATTAACTTTCTTCTGTTTATCCATTTGTACCTCCCAAAACAAAAACTCCTGGCCTGTGAGAGCCGGGAGGATGTGGCTGATTATATGCCAAAAGAGAGCGCTTCTGCTCCCCTCATGAAGTATTACCTTTGAATAGGTCATCATTTATCGTCTGATGCGATAATCTTTCATCTATCAAGCAACTTACCCTTGAATATTTCACGCGCTCATGGTATTATTATTTCGCAAAATGCGAAATAATAATTTAAGAGGTGATGTTCTGTGGTACTTATGAAAGTCTCACTCAATAACATCTATGGCTTTAAGGACTTTGATGTTAATTTTTCTTATCCAAGGAAGATCGTTAATTCAATTATTGAAAGCGAGCATCTCGAGGGTCGATCCAATTTCAGGTACAAGAAGGCACTCATCCTAATGGGCGCTAATGCAACAGGAAAGACAAGTTTAGGTAAAGCCCTGCTGAACATTTTCAAGCTGATCGGTTCCATGGACGCCGCTGCAGTAATTGACATGATCCCCGTTGGAACAAGCGGGTCTTTCAGTTTAGATTTTGTAAATGAAGGCTTTACTCTTCATCGTGTAAGCTGTGTCATTAACAATGCAGTCAATGCAGGCATTCATGACATAAAAGAGTATGAAATGTCTTTTGAATATGCATCGACTGAAATTGAAGCGAAGGACTCCTACGAAAAATGTGCCCCGCGGCTATCTGAGACGGTTTCTTTGAGCTACAATCAGTTTGAAGCAATCTCAAAACAAATTGGGAAAATAAATTATACTTTCTCCTGCCCGGATATCAAGCCAGAAACAAAGGTCGCAAAGCTGAACAAGAACAGCACTTTGCAGATTCTCAAAGCAGTTATTGGCACACTTGATCCAACATTAAGGGATATTCGGATTTCAAAGGATCTTAAGAACTCCTTCATCATTCGTCGTGCATCAGATGAGATCATTATCCAAGACGGGAAACTCCTGAATCGTGAGCAGTTGTCCAGCGGTACCGCAGAAGGCGTTGACATTTCATTCTTCCTGGCATTGCTCTTTGCCGGCAAAAACGGATTCTACTATTGCGACGAGCATTTCTCGTATATCCAGACTGATATCGAGAAGAGGATCTTTGGCTTAATGCTGGACAATCTTGGGCCCAACGAGCAGTTGATCTTTACGACTCACAACACAGACATGCTGGAGTTGAACCTGCCCAAGCATTCGTATGCCTTTCTGCGTAAGCGAGCTGAGGATCAGTTCCGCGTGACTGTTCAGTTTGCGTCTGAGCTTCTCAAGCGGGATACTGACTCTGTTCGCTGCGCTCTGGAAAACGACATGTTTTCTGCCATTCCTGACGATTCACTTTTGGATTCGCTCGAGAAGGGGTGGAATAATGAATAACACCTGCATCTATTTTGTTGAGGGAGCATGCGAGGAAAAGCTGATCAACGCACTGAAAAAATCCCCACCAAGGATCATTCCGGGAAAAGTCAAAGTTTTTAACGTAATACAGAATGAGATTCCTCGTTCCGTTTTGATCGCCATCCAACCGGGTTCTCGTGTAGTTTTCGTGTTTGATACAGATGTTCCTCGGACAGACGTGCTTAAGAGAAACATTGACCGACTGGAGCAGCTTTGCTCTGGAGTGCGGTTAATCTTCCTTCCGCAGTCACTTAATATTGAGCAGGAGTTGGTGCGCTGCACCGATGTATCTTCAGCCAAGGAGTTGACAAAGAGCAGAACCGAGAAAGACTTTAAGCGGGACTTCTGCGCTTTCAAGGATGCCAGAGCGCTTCTAGACCGGCATCATATAGATATAGCCAAACTGTGGGCGAAAGAGCCTCCGGTTGAGTTCCAATTTATTACTGCTAACGCGGATCAAGTTAAAAAGCCATAATGCAAATCAGATTATCCTGGTACGAATACTTGAGGTGAGAAAATGGCTTTCAACAGACAATTACGGATACTGCGAACGCAAAAGAACATGACCCAAGCAGCTCTCGCTGATGCTATTGGCACAGAACGAAAGATTATATCACGCTGGGAGTTAGCTAAGGGATACCCTTCAGAGGATGAGATTGCGAAGCTTTGCAGATTCTTTTCAGTTCCACAAGAGTTTCTCGTTGGAGGAAAACCTGATCCCTTCGATCCGGTTGAAAGAAGCATTTTTGAAAAGGTCCATCAACTTAGCAGTCGGAACAAGGGGCGCGTGGAGCAGTTTGTTGGTGATCTTCTTGTGGTTCAAAACGGAGAACAAAAACTTGAACATCAAGAGATTCCGGTTCGATCAGAGGCAAACAAGTTGACCGGCGGTATTCGCTGCAGCTTTTGCGGGAGGCCCCGAAGCATCTGTGATAGACTCATAGCTGGAAATAACTCTTACATCTGTAACGAATGTGTAAAGCTCTGTGCTGAGGTTCTTCAAGACGAGAAGTACAAGCGGGACGAAGAGTGATCTGATCATTTATACCGCTATACTGCGACCGCAGATTTGTCAAATTGACATCGTCAGCGAAGAAGCTCTACTTTTGAAAACATATAAGAAGACGGTTGAACATTTTGTCCAACCGTCTCTTTTCATACCTGGAGTTGCTGCTACAACTTCAGGTCGATGGTGTTTCTCTCTCTACTGGAATACAATTAGTCCCGTCTGGCAGAGCCAAAACGGGAATGGTCACGAAGGGCTTTCTTTGTTGCCCTAAGTACATCTTCCAAAATTTTTGTCTCAATGGTGCTACAGTCCTCCAGCAATGATGTGAAAACGTGATTCGTAACTTTTGCGGTACTGGAAAGATAATCTCTGAGTACCTCGTCTGCTGAAACATTCAGAGCATTTATGAGCATAATGAACGTGTCAAGGCTCATACCCTTTTGTCCAGTTTCTATGTAACTGAGATACTGTGGGGAACAGTCAATGACCTCAGACAACATCTGTTGAGACAGTCCTCGATGCTTCCTCACATTTTGCAGTCGTTTTCCAACCATAGTGTACTTGTTTTTCATAATGGAACCTCCTTTAAAAAAATGGCGGTTCAATTATAATCTATAGATTAGTTTATAACTTCTGTGTCATATAAATTTTAACCTCCGGCTGATATACTTTTCTACAATCTAACCTACAGGTTATGGGAAAGGGGGTGCAGTCGTGGCCGGAGAAGATCTCAGCGTTTACGAAAAGCTCGGAGAGCGAATTCGAGACATTCGTATCAAACAAGGTAAAAGCCAGGCTGATTTGGCCAACGCTGCACATATTGCCTTGCCCCATGTGAGTAGAATTGAACGTGGGAAGGTCAAGATGCAGCTTGACACTTTTATTCGCATAGCAGAAGCTCTTGAGATTTCCACTGACGAATTGCTTCGGCTTAATGTGCCTGGGGTAAACTCCCTGTACAAGTCGGAATTCGCCGATCTCCTTGATGACTGTACTCCTTCGGAGATTGACTCGATCTTAAAGATCGTGAAAGAGTTGAAAAGCACCATGCACCAAAAGCAGAAGAGCTTTGAAGACTAGCAGATCCCACTTCGGGATCTGCTGTTTTTTTGTCCATTTTTAAACCCTGAGTTTCGGTCGAAACTTGGGGTTTGTTTTGTTTCAAGACCTCCGCAGATATAATTTAACCCGCAGATTATAAAGCACTTGGAGGTCAGCATGCCCGAATTAACTGTCTTTGATCAAATGAGAGGAATTGATGAAGCGACCAGGCTAGAGGCAGTCTTTGGCGGTGATAAGGCTTTAGCTGAAAAGGTTGCACAGCATCGCATCTGGCTAAAAAGCATCCGTCGTGAGAGGCCAAGCACAAGTCGCCACTTCAAGGTGGGCATCTATATCCGCTATTTTAACCAAACAAAATACGACAATTACCTTGACTACCACAAGAAGCAGTTTGAGGACACGCTTGCTCAATGTCCGAACTGGGAATTCATCGGGTTTTACATTGACGAAGGTCAAAGCCCTCCCAATATGGAATCGGCACCGGAGTGGTGCCGACTACTGAATGATGCCTGTGATGGAAAAGTCGATCTGATCATCACACAGAAGGTATCCAACGTCTCCAAGAAACCTTACGAGGTGACTCTCTGTTCAAGATTTCTTGCAGTTCACAAGCCGCCGATTGGAATTTATTTCATTTCTGAAGACATCTTCACGTTGGCCTCCTACTACTTGGAAGATCTGCATGATGATTGGTTTTTCCCCTCTCCTGACTGGAAGTGTCTCCCTGATGATGAGGATGAGGTGACAGACGAGCGGGGTTTATTACATGATTGATGAAGAAAAGAGAGCAGCAGAAAAAGAGGCTCGAGCGCGAGTAACACGCCGTGTTCGGGTACAGATTGATCCGGACAAATATCGGTATTTCCCAGAGGAAGAGGAAAAGGATTATTTCAACGATGAGGTTAATCAGCGAGTTGCCATCTATGCGCGTGTATCCACTGGCAGCATCATGCAGGCGACTTCCTATGAACTTCAGAAGAAATACTATGAGGAGTTTGTCGCAAAGCATCCCAACTGGACTTTGGTGGACATCTATGCTGACCAAGGTATCAGCGGTACGACGGTGCTTCACAGAAAGCAATTCAATCGAATGATTGAAGACTGTAAGCAGGGAAAGATCGACATGATCCTCACAAAAAGCGTATCGAGATTCGCTCGTAACGTCACCGATTTTCTCGGCACGGTGAGGAGTCTTGCAGAGATGACGCCAAGAGTTGGCGTCGCCTTTGAGTCTGAGCAAGTATTCTCACTCAAAGAGGAATCGCAGCTATCTCTTTCCTTTCTTGCTGCAATGGCCGAAGAAGAGTCTCATATCCGAAGCAGGAGCATGGAGACATCGCTACGCATGCGTTTGGACAACGGAATGCCCTTGACACCGAAGCTCTTGGGCTACACCCACGACAAGGATGGCAACCTGATCATAAACCCTGCTGAAGCCCCAACGGTTCGTCTAGCTTTTTCCATGTACATCTTCGGTTACTCGACACAGCAGATCGCTGATGAATTTGTAAAACGAGACCGAAAGTCATATCTCGGAAATACAACTAAATGGACCTCGAATAGCATCGTGGATATCCTTCGCCAAGAGCGTCACTGCGGCGATGTTCTCACGAGGAAGACATTCACTCCGAACTTCCGGGACCACAAGTCCAAAAAGAACCACGGACAGCGGCCACAGAGTCTCTACTATGATCATCACGAAGCAATAGTTTCCCGTGATGACTTCATTGCTGTTCAGCACATGCTGGACAATGCCAAATATGGGAACAAATCTGTACTGCCGGAGCTTCGCGTTATCGAGAGCGGGATCTTTAAGGGCTATGTAGTTATCAATCCTCGATGGGGTGGATTCAAACCCGAGGACTATATCAATGCTTCGCGAAGCGCATGGGCTAATGAAGAAGCTACAGATGAAGGGACAACAACGAGAAAATATCAGATCAGTGTTTCTCCCGGTGATTTCGATTACCGTGGATTTGAGATTGCTCGAAGTGAGCTTTTTGATTCTAACCTTCGTCCATGTGTGACTTTCAGCGAGAAAGGAATTCAGTTCAATACTGAATGTACAAAGCGGTTTGGTGGGAGAAATCTCGTTGAGATTCTCATCAATCCTCTCTCTGGGCAAATAGCTATCCGGCCAGCAGAAAAAGAAAATCGTTGTGGAGTTCAGTTCTCCAAACTAAAGGATAAACGCTATGTACCGCGGCCTATCCCCGCAGCCGCTTTTATCGAAATCATTTATTCGCTTTTTGGATGGCAATCCGGTAGACGCTACCGAATTATTGGGACGTTTTATGAGCAAGGCAATGAACTCGCGTACATATTTGACTCTGCGAATTCAGAGATCTACTTCAACAAATGTATTCTGCCGGATGAAAGTACCCAAAATGCTTCACATCCATTAACTGCGGTTCGGAATTATGTTCGTGCCATTCCAAAAGAATGGGCGGGGTCCTTTGGCAAGGAATTCTACCAGCATGAACAAACTCTTGCGGATCTTGCCTCTCAAAATGAGAAGGACTGGAAGCTGCGGCTTGAAGGGCGTTTATTCGAAACTGGAAAGAGGCTCAATGTTACCGGATTTGATGAGCTGCGCTCATTCATTATCCAAGAACTTGGCGGGCTACCATAACTGGAGGGAAATAAATGGACGGGTTTACTACAAACAACTTAACGGACCTTTTCAACAAAACTGAAGCAACCACAGATACCAGACCTGAGCCAGACGCAGTAGCTGTGACAGCAACACAGCGACTTTTTGATGAGATCATTGATCTAGGTGATGAATTCGACTTTGAGGGATTCCAGGTCGTAAGGCGAGAGTTCTTCGCTCATACTTACGAGCCGTCTGTTACCTTCAACAGCAGTAAGTTCTATGTGAATGCGTCTTTACTCTCTCGTTTTCCAGAAGTTGATTATGTTCAAGTACTCGTTAACCGGAATAGCAAACTCTTGGTTTTAAGGCCCTGCACAGAGAACGCCAGGGATTCGTTTATGTGGCGAACTAAAGGAAAAAGAAAGCCAAGGCAAATCACCTGCAAGATCTTCTTTGGCATGGTTGCCTCCATGATGGAATGGAACCTTTCATATCGCTACAAAATACTCGGTCGGATCATACATGCCAATGGTGAGTATCTCATTGCCTTTGACCTGACCGCCGCAGAGGTCTACGAGAAGACCGTTGTCGAGGGTGAAGAGCCGAAAATGTCTCGCACTGCAAAATTCAATGAAAGCTGGAAGGATCAGTTCGGTCTTCCGTTCAACGAGCATCGTCAGTCTATGCAGCTCAACATCTTTGAGGGGTACGCCATATACTCGATCACCGAAAGCACTCCAAAGAAAACTGTCACGTCGTCTTCAGCTTCGGAGTCTGGGGGTGTCTCATAATGTTGGAGATTCACACCAATGAGATTGCCGTGGTTTTGGATTACAAGAAGAATAGGATTCGAATCTACAAATCAACTCTGCGAGCGATTGGTGACCCTCAGTATATTCAAATCCTCGTAAACCCTGAAAAGAGGATTCTTGGAGTTCATGCTGCTAATCGCGATGATCGCTATAGTATGGCTATTTTGCTTTCTCAAGACTGGAAAGATCCCGAAAATACTTACGAGGTCTACAGCCAGTATTTCCTGCTAAAGCTTGCTCAACTTGCTGGAAACATAAACCTGAAAACCAACTATCGTATTGTCGGTACAACGCTGCCAGCTCATGGAGTTGCTCTATTTCCACTTGATGAGCTCATTGCATTGGAAAATGAAGAGGATTCTATAAATGACCAAGACGAATCTCCCAAAGCTTAAGATTGATGAGGGTTTTAGGACTTTGATTCGTCCTCTGCGGCAACGGGAGTATCAGCAGTTAGAGGCAAATCTTCTTGCAGACGGATGCCGAGATCCGATCATTATATGGCGGGGTTACATCATAGATGGTCACAATCGCTATGAGCTGTGTCACCGGCATAATATTTCTTTCCAAACCCTCGAGCTTGATTTTGAATCCCGGGAAGAAGTCATAGCTTGGATTTGTGCCAACCAACTTGGAAGGCGGAACATCTCAGAAGAGACGAGAAAATATCTGATAGGAAAACAATATGAAGCCGAGAAGATTGCCAGGAATCGACTGAACTCCAGCGGCAAAAACCAGTATTCTCCCGCGTCCCCTTTAGATGATATCGTTTCTACGGTCAACGAGGATCAGGATGCCAAAGTTAATAGTCATGTAACAGCGCAACGGATTGCGGGCGATAACCACGTCTCTGAGGCAACTGTCATGAAATATGCCGTCTACACACGCGCGCTGGAAGTCATCGGTGAGAAGGTTCCAGAGCTTCTATCCAGCATCCTGTCCGGTCGGTTCAAAATATCCCACAATAATGTAATTGAGCTTGCAAAGCAGAGTGAAGCAGAGATTCGTGAATTTGCAAAAAGATTGGAGCAGACACAACAGCCTGTTATGAATTATAAAGAGATTAGAGCTGAATTGGCAGGGGCCGCGGTGCCATCTGCCCCTGAAAAGTCAAAGCAAGGCCCAAGCATTAAGGACATGCCGGCATACGATCCGGATGCGGATATCTCTGGTCTTTCGCTGACTATCCCTTCTTGGGTCGCTCTCATCGCCCGGACAATGGGCAAGACTAACCTAGACGAAATAACATGGATTGGGCGGCAAAAGCTCATTTCTTCCCTGCAATCGCTTCGTAAAGAAACAGAGAAGTTCCTTTCCGTGCTAGGATCGGAGGGCCGCTAATGGAAGAATTCAGCTACTATGTTCCACAGGTTCATTTTGAGTTGATTCAAATCAAAAACCTGGTTTCCAATCAGGAGTATCAGCGAAATCTCTCTATGAAGCACATTACTCGGACAGCGGCCAACTTTGACCCTTATCAGATAAATCCCGTGAAGGTCAGCCGTAGAGATGGAATAAACTATGTGATCAACGGACAGCACACAATCGAAATTGTTGCTTTAGCATCTGGTTCCAGAGAGACTCCTGTATGGTGCATGATATATGATGACCTAAGCTATGAACACGAGGCCAATATTTTCGCGAACCAACAGAAGTTTGTTAAGTCCCTCGTCCCATACGAAGTTTTTCTTGCAAATCTCGAAGCTGGTAGTGACAAGCAGCTCATCATTCGGGACCTAGTTGAGTCTTATCATCTCGTAATCAGCAACAAAGCAAAGAAGGCCAATCACATCTGCGCGGTTTCCACATTGGAAGAAATCTATGATCGATATGGTTTCCATACCCTGGATCGTGTTCTCGGGCTTCTCGTCAACACCTGGCAGGGAGAGGACATGTCCTTTTCAGCCAATATCATGAAGGCCACTGCGAAACTTGTTGCGGTTTACGGTGACACACTCGATGATGCTCTTTTCTCTGAAAAACTCGGAGCCGTCCCAGTGAAGTATATTATCCGGCGAGCAAAAGAACGACGCCCAGGTTCTATGGGTGTCGCTGAGGCGATGGTCCTAGAGTATAACGGGAAAAAGAAGAATTCTGCATTCAGGCTTCAAATGAACAAGCTTTACGCCAAGGAGCAAAATGAATCCAGCCCGGACGACGAGCTAGAAAATGATGAGGATGCTGATGGCATTGCCGATGACGAGGATCTTGCGTCGCTGGACGAATCAGATGAGGACGAGGGCATCCCGCATGTGTCCTGGTTGTGAGTAGTTAGATATGTTCCTCCATCTCATACCCCCCACCGAATGTGATCTCCAACCGACCGTCACTGAAGACTTTAATGCATTCGATCATTTGCCTCACGATGGAGTCATCATACCTGTCTTGAGCCATTTTTCTCTGCTCGATGGTATCCTGAAGAAGCTGTACTCTTTCCTGATAGCCGACATCATCGCTCTCGGATTCCTGAATAGCCTTGATCCGGCGCTTTAACTGTCCGGTTTGTTCCGCGATCTCTTTGAATTCCTGTTCGTGATCGCTTACATCCTCGCCATCATGGACACTATCATTAACAAGCTGGATTACTCGATTGTTTAGCGCCTCGATCCTTCGCTCAAGCAGGTCTACCTCATCTGAGCTTCCCGTCAGTCCGATGGCGTCTGCGATGGTCGCTTTCATCAAAGCAAGGTATGTTGATTCGTCCTCTTGATTGAAGCGGTTTAAGGCTCTGACAATGGCTTCGTGAAGCTTTGGCTCTTGGACCGTGATGGAGTCTTTGCAGTACTTCTTCCCATAATCGAGCCTACTGATGCAGCGCCACACGATCCTCTTGTGACCACGGCTAGTCCAGGTCACTCTCTTGTATCTGCTCCCGCACTCACCACAGACCAAGACATCCGTGAGGGCGTATTTGGAATACTTTCCCGACGCTGTGATCGATTCCTTTTTCGACTTTGGCACGATTGCTTTCCTACGGCTCAGCTCTTCCTGAGTGCGGTTGAAGCGTTCTCTGCTGATGATGGCTGGATGACTGTTCTCCACGATATACATGGGCGCTTCACCCTCGTTTTTCTTCCTGGTCTTAGAGATGCAGTCTACCGTAACTGTTTTCTGAAGGATGCAGTCTCCACAGTATTTCTCATTCCGAAGGATATTCAGAATCATCTTCTTGCTGAACACGAGCTGTTTGCCTGGGATCTGAATGTTCTCATCTCTGAGGGTCTGTGAGATGCCATCTATCGTTTTTCCGGATAAGTACATATCAAAGATCCGTTCTACGATAGCGGCTTCTTCCGGAACAATTTCCGGTTCTCCATTCTCACCTTTCTTGTAGCCCAAGAACTTTTTGTACATGAAGATTGGCTTGCCATCCTCAAAGTTCTTTCGGAAGCTCCAAGTTATGTTTTTGCTGATGCTCTCTGATTCGGATTGGGCAAAGCCCGCATAGATCACAAGGTATAATTCGCTGTCACTTTTCAGCGTGTCGATGTTTTGCTCCTCAAAGTATATCCCAATTCCTCTGGCCTTGAGCATTCGGACATAGTCGAGGCAGTCCACGGTATTTCTTGCGAATCGGGATACGGATTTGGTTATGATGTAATCGATCTTCCCTGCAAGGCAATCATCGATCATCTTCTTAAATTCCGGCCTTTTATCCGCACGGGTTCCAGAGATACCCTCATCCGCATAGATGCCGGCCAGCGCCCACTCTTTGTTCGCTGCGATCATATCGGTATACACTCGCTTTTGCGTCGTGTAGGAAGTGAGCTGCTCCTCGTTGTCCGTTGAGACTCTGCAATACGCAGCGACATTCTTCTGATGATGCCTTTCCTTATCGACAATGAAGGATCGCTTAGGCTCAATCAGCGTGACCGTCTTTTTAGGAATCTTCTTGACTTCCATTCGTGCTTTCCTCGCTTATCTCTGTTTCCGTTTTGGTATGCAGGATTATTCTCCCTGATGTGTCAATCGATATGAAGGATATCAGGTCGTTGAAGTATTCCTCATTGAACGATTCCTGAGGATTCATCATAGTGACTCGTTTTCGTGCGACCATAGCGGCAATCTTCTTGTTTGCCTGAGTTTCTTTATAGAGGGTATTTGCTATATCTCCGATGAGCGTCACGACATACTCCTCGCTAGGGTACTCTCTGTTAAGCTCCTCCTCGATTTTTCCTTTGAGGACAGCCACAGCCGGAGAGTCTTGGCATCGGATTTTTGCTGATGGAATGATCAGTTCCGAGTTTTCGATGATTCGATTCATTAGGATTGTGATCTTCCTAAGAAGCTCGGCGTCGCTGATACGTACTCTACATCCGCACTCAGGATTGGAGCATACCCAGCTCTCTCTGATTCTTCTCTGAGAATTGACTTTACGCATCATTGTCGAGCCGCAGGCATCACAATGTACCCTGTTTCTGAGGATGCTGACCCCAGCCAGTTCTTTTTCATCTGAGCTGTTCTGCCGTGCTGCTTTGCATGCGGAGGCTCTTTCGAAGGTTTCCTCGTCAATGATCGGGTCGTAATCTCCGTCGCCAAGGTATTTGGCATTCTCGATGATTCTTGATACCCTGGCTTTATCCCACACATCGGTTTTCTCTGTATAGGGAATCTTCCTTTGGGTCAAGTCTTCCGCTATGTCCTTCAGAGAGGCTCCTGTGATGTACTCTTTGAAGATTTCTTGGATTATTCCGGCTTCCTTATGGTCAATCACAGTGTGCCCGTCTCGAACCGAATAGCCGTATGGGATAAAGCGTATCTTTTTCACCGGGGTTCACCTCATATCAGCTCTGTGAATCGCAGGCCACCAATTAATGTGACCGTCATTTCATCGTGGTTGTTTATCTCTATATCTTCAACAATCTCCTTGAATAGCTTCTGATCAAAGGCTTCCATTGGGTATTCTATTTCCTCTAACAATGTCTTGAGCTTGTGAGCCTTTTCCAGCATCTCCAGTATTCTCGACTCGAAGTGGTTTTGCCTCTCAGCCTTTAGTGTTCTGATCTTGTTTTGGAGCTCTCTGCTTTGAGACTGATGCACCTCTGCAGCAAGATATCCTTTGCTCTTGAGCTGATCCAGCATGTGGAGCTTGGCTTCCAGCTCTGCGATGCTTTGGCTGGCGACCTGCGCCGCTTTGTTGTTGCGCTTGTATTGTGAGGTTGCATACTCCAGCTTGGATATTACTTGCCCCATGATATCCTCTTCTCCAAACCGAAGCTTATTGACTACTGAGAGGAAGCCATCATAGATGCGATCCTCGCTGTAATAGAAGGAGTTGCAGGCTTTGGCGTCTCGTTCATGACACGAGCAGACCCATTTGATCGTTCCGTCTCGTACCTTGCGACGATAAGACGAGCCGCATTCTGAACATCGAATGCGGCTCGTTAAAGGATATATGGTTTGTGTTTCAGTTCTTAGGAACTGTTCTTTCCGTTTATTCAGGAGGACCTGTGCTTTTTCAAAGGTTTCCCTATCGATCAGAGCAACATGGGTCTGTTCGGCATAGTACATATCTGCCTCACCACGGTTTTTGTGAGCTTTGAACGGAACCGTTGTTTCTCTGTATGTTTTCTGATATAGGCTGTTTCCTATATACCTTTCATTTCCAAGGATATAGGATACTTTATCGGATTTCCACCTCTCGTTCCCATACTTTGTCGGGATGTGCTGTTGCGTCAGCTCCCGAGCAATCTCGTGGGTAGACCATCCGTTAAGATAAAGCCGGAAGATGGATCTCACGACCTCAGCCTCCGGCTCATAGATCTCCAGCCTCTTGTTGGCCAGCCGGAACCCATAGGGTGCATTGGTTGCGATATATTCGCCTCGCTCCATCCTCTTGATATTGGCAAGGCGCTGATTTTGAGAGATGGATTGAGACTCCTCTTGGGCGATTGCTGAGAATGTCGCAAGAAGCATTTCGTCACCCAATGCAAGGGTGTTGATTCCTTCCTTTTCAAACTGGACTCCGATTCCGAGCAGTTTCAGCTTTCTGGCATACGCCAGAGACTCTTTGACATTTCTCGCGAAGCGGGATACCGACTTTGTAACGACAAGGTCAATCTGCCTCAGTTCACAGAGCCGGATCATTCGCTGAAACTCGGTTCTGTTCTCAGCCTTCATTCCGCTGAGACCTTCATCGGCAAAAATCTCAACGAGTTCCCAATCCGGTCTGTTTTTGATCATTTTTGTGTATGCACGGATCTGCGCTGCATATGAATTCAACTGATCAGCAGAATTGGATGACACTCTGCAATAGGCTGCAACCCGTGTTTTTCGAACATCCTGCTTTGATACGGGAGAAATGAGCTTCGCCTTTGGCATTGTGTCACCTCCTCTGGGTTAGCGGAGGTTAAGTATACATTTGTACACTTAACCTCCGCAGGATTTTGCCTGTGGCAACAAGCATTATATCCAGATATCTCGGAAAGTCTATACAGAAGAATTGAGAAATATCTCTCCGAAAACTGGCCATATTACCTACACTGTTGTGCCGTCAGCTCGCAATGGTTATATCTGCGCCAGTCAGCTTTTGATAATACTTCTTTGCTCTAAGGTATTCCTTCTCTGTGATTTTCTCTTGATCTCTGAGCTTCTGGAGGACGCTCACAATCCGGAGGAAGTTGGCGCTTTTAGCCTGCGTTTCGGTAACGATGGCTGCTCCTCCTGTTTTACATGACGCTGTACAGTTCATCACTGTCCAGACATTTCCTCACAACAGAAGTAGGAATGCCTTCATCCTTGAAGAGATCGATCAGGAAATCGGGGATGTCAAGATCCTGGCTTTCACCGTCAGTCCTTGTGATGTGAACCTCTCCTGCCTTGATCTCGATCTCGAGCTCTTCTGTGTCTCCCAGCCTTGCTCTGAGGCGAAGCTCTTCAGGGAGATCCTTCCCGCTGCCGGTGAGGATTTGATTGCCATTCGGGACATTAGACTTCAATGCTCCCAGCAGGCTGGTGCACAGCTTCTTCGAAAGAAGCGAGAAGTCATCAATTGCTTCGATGATTTCAGCCACAGTCAACTTTTCGGGAATAGTCACGAGGTTCGTATTGTGCTTGAACATGTTTGTCATACCATCTCTATCGAGTGCCGTATCCTCGACAGCGTTAGGGCTGACATAGACATTGACAAGGCCGATAGTTCCGATAGAATTGTTGTTTTTCATGGTGTGATTACTCCTTTATTTCTTATAAATTGATCAGTGATTAACTCAACTGGCCCATTTACTACTGAGATAGGCCAGCGCTGCTTTCTGTTGGGGTTCAGTGAGACTGTTCAGAAAGTCAAGAAGGGTAATAGAGTCCTGCTCGTCCCTGCTTTCCCTTTCAGTGCAATTGTCACAGATCTTGAGGATGCGGATCGTGACTCCATGACCGTTAGGCATTCTGGTGAACTCCAGAATGTCATTTCTCACCAGGCCGATACTCTCTCTGATTGGCAGCGGAATTGTCGTGCGGCCTTCCTTGCCCATGATTCTGATGATGTTCTGCATAGTTTTTCCTCTCTTTCTTATCTTTCAAAGTAATCTTCAGGCTTTACAGAGCGGATGAAATCTTGAACTTCCTTGATGGAATTCACCTTGGGATATTTCGCCATTGCCAGATTGATTCTTTCGGAATACCGTCCTTTATTTGCGCGGGAATCCAGAATGGAGATAACGCCGGTATCCGTTTCGCTTCGAATCAGTCGCCCGGCTCCCTGACGAAGCTTGATAAGCATTTCCGGTGTGGCATAGTCATCGATAAAAACGGATGTGTTTTTGCTTTCCTTCCGTTTCTCCTCGAGGACAACAGAACGAATTGGGAAAGGGAGTCGGACGATGATTACCGAGGAAAGGGTATCTCCGATACAGTCAACCCCTTCCCACATGCTTCCGGAGGCGAAGAGGACGCCATTTTTGCTCTTCTTGAATTCTGAAATGGCATTTCGGTTGCTCCTCGTCATGCGGATCACATCGTAGCTCTTTAGCCTGTCAGCGCACATGTTGAAGACGGCCTGAAGGACTTTATACGAGGTGAAGAGGATCGCCGTATGTCCATATGTAGCGTGAACCAACTCGATAACTCTGTCCGCAACTGCCTTGATGTACTCCTTGCTGTCATTGTCCGGATAAGGCATGTCGGTGGGAATGTACAGCCGAGTATGGTCTGCGTAATTGAACGGCGAAGCCGAAGAATGCTCCAGAATCGTCTCTTTGGCAAGCCTGTCGAGCCCATTTTCACGCTTAAAATAGTTGAAATCTTTCCCGTCGCTCATGGTTCCTGATGTCAGTACATGACTCCTGTATTTGCTCCAGACTCCATCTGCCAGCTCGGTTCCGATATTTCTGGGGCAATAACACAAAAGCAGTTCTCCATCATCGTCTTTTTCGAGCCAGGTGATAAGATCTCCATCGGAGAGCAGGTTTTCCAGCTTTTCAATCAATGCTTTTGCACTGATTTCATTTCGGCCTTTCCTTGAAGCCATTTCATCGAGAGCAAATATTGTTGCACACATACTCCGAATCTTCCCCTTGCACTCTCGATCAAGGTTGACCCCATCAGTTCTGTCCAAGATATCCTCATCTGCCTCACTCAAAGCCTTCAGCTGGCTGAAGAGGCTCCGTGCATCATGGGTAAGATCCTTGAGGTACTCTTTGAATATTTCTTCGTCTTCTTCTTTTCTGCACCTTCCCTTTGCCCAATTTGCATATGCAGAAATCATGTTGAAAGAGATTTTTTCTCCGAAGCTATCCTGTGCTGCCTCTTTGAGCTTGTGTGCCTCATCAACGATCACGAAGGTACTTGACCTCATAACATTAGGGTTCCTAATTGAATTGAGATACAGATTGTGGTTCGTGACTTGGAAATCCAAAGCAAACCGTTCGCTGTTTGCTTTGCAGACGAACTCACAGTAGGCGCATTTATCTACGAACTTACAGTTTTCGCAGGAACCTTTAACGCAGATGTTCTTCTTCAGAGAAGTCGGCCCTGTAACCCGATCCAAGTCGAAGAGCTGATGGGAATTCCAGAGCTGCTGGAGCAGTTCTATCGTCCTGGGATATTTTTCTGGCGTCTCCTGAATGGTTTGATAGTAGTCAGCAAAGCGGACAAGGCAGAGATAATGCTCTTTTCCTTTTCGAAGCACCGCAGTCAGCGGTTTAGAGATAAGGTTATAATCCAACAGGATTTGTGAGAGCGCGGGGATTTCCTTGTTGATAATCGCGTTCTGTAGTTCAATGCTGGATGTCGTAATAGTAACCGGCTGATTCCATCCATATGTGTTACCGTGAGCGTATTTCGCGCAAACTGCTGCCACGAGATAAGCAAGGCTCTTGCCGGTCCCGACTTCGGCCTCACAGATTGCAACCGTTTTCTTCGTTAACCCAATGAAGATGCTTTTACAGAGCTTGATCTGCTCCTGTCGTACTGCGTACCCGTATTCCGGAAGGATACGTTCAAAGATCAGATCGATCATCGCAATGGGGTCATCTGCAAATCGGTTGTGATACCTGGTGTCGCCGGTATATTTGATTGCAAACAGAATCCGCGGAATCAGCTTTAGGAAATCACGGTCTGACTGATACCGTTCCTGACCATGCGTGACCTCAGACGAGAGGCCGGTACTCATATCCAGGGCGATATAAACTATCTCATTTCTCTCTTCGCTGTGGTAAACGAGATATCGATTCTCAAAGGTAAAATCGTACTCTCCATCCGGATATGCTTTTTGCTCGCTCTTGTAGTATTCGAGCGCGTCCTCGTGGTTTCTTGTGATCTCAAACATTGTCTTTCTCCTCTTTATAGGTTTGGCGACAGAAGATTACACAGGAGGGAGGACCCTCCTGTGCAAGATTTCCATCGCCAACAAATTCTTCTTTTGAGCCAATTGGCTATGGTTTTAAAATGTCGTATTTATTACAGCCCCCGACAACGTAAATAAGCATAGCAATAGCTTGGCTTATTTACAGGGGAGATTCGGAGTACCTCGCAGCATCTATACCGTGACTCCTTTCACGGTAACGAGGATCATATACGGCACCGTGGGCATCGTTTCCAGCCCAGAGCGACCGTATCCTGCCTCCCAGCAGGCCGTGGGTAACGGAAGTCTCATTATCCGCCATCCGGTGTCATGGCCTGCGGAGCAATGCTGTGTGCTGCTCCGTCCGTCCCAAAGTTGATCGCTCGCTCCCAAAGGGAGGTCATGGCGGCTTTGTCCGGCGGCTTTGCCTCTCGGCCCGGATGGGGCATTCCTCGGAATCCCCTATATTCAGTTTTCAAGGCGCAAGCGGGAGTTGTTTTCCCCCTCACTACTCCATTCCACAATTTTTGGGGATTTCACAAAAATTATTTGATAAGTTTTTTCAGCTTTTTTAATGTCACCTTTTTCCGGTAGCTTATGAGCTGCTGCGATTTCCCTATTGATTCAGCATATTCAGCACCGTTGAGAGGTTCTTTCCGAAGGAATAATGCGGTGATCAAGGAGTATTCTTCCTCTTCAAGGTACGCGAGTGCTTGCCTCAATGCCTCAACTGCAAGACTCCTATCGCATTGTTCTTCAATACTCTCATCTTCATTGGGGATGATGTCCATCAGTGTTAAATCATCCTCGGGGTCTCCTTCACCGATAGGAGCATCCAGCGATACTTCGATGATTTTGGCGTCTTTCTTGTTATCATCGACATACTGCTCCCTTCGCTCTCCTTGTCTTGCAAATGGGATCAGAGACTCTGCAACCTCCAGAAAGATTTCATCGGGATCGTCCTCGTCGCTGATCTTGACAACTCGGCGATTTTTGCCCTCTTCTGACTTGAGAAATTCATATGCTTTCGGTCCGTGGAGCGCTTTGTATCGGGTTTTTCCATCCTCAGAGGTGAGCGGGCCATTGGGATCGAGAAAGTAATAGGTTTTCATCTGTGATCTCCTTCAATTGATTTCGTTGGTTGGGAACGAAATCGGAGATCACGGATATTGGGCGGTATAGCACTCCCAGCGGCTTTTCATGAAATGTCCTTTCTGCCAGTGCAACGGGCAAAGGACGGTTCATGAAGGGGGGGGGAAGTCTCTACTTGGCAGCCGGAAAATGAGCGCACAAGGTCGAGGGTATTTCCTACGACTTTCTTGCAGAGCTCATCTCTGCAGTGTCGTATGAGAAATATCCTTTGCCCTATTGCAACTCGGGCTGCGATATTCTTTTTTGATAATAAAAAAGCGGCCAGGGTACAACAATCGAAACGATAATAGTCTCCGTTATCGATGCTGTATCCTGGCCGCAGGTGGCTCGATAGCCCCTAATTTGTCAGTGATACTTGTTCTCTGTTTTTCTCAAATCAGTGCTTTGACAGCGCCTTTTATTTTATCCCCGCGGCGCGACGTCATCTTGTCATAATCGAAAATACAAATTCTTCTGCATATTGGGCACTCCATTGAAGCTTTGCCGTGTGTGCCTTCGTAAACCAACATTTTTGAGCTTCTATGGCAGGGAAAACGAATCATTCCCTTGAGTCCCACACTGATATCAACAGTGTCTTGCTCCAACTCATAAATCCTCCTCATCATCGCCGGAATAGTACGGATCACCGTCATATCCGGTTATCTCAACAGTGCCATCTGGCTGCATAGTGATATGAGCCAGCACATGGCAGTGAATGCACTCCATCGTGCCTTGGGTTTCAATAAGATTTACCCCTTTGTTGAGTTCCCCACAGCAGGGGCAGATCAAATCGTAGCTTGCTGCTGAGTCCATAATGACCTCCAACTGGTTAAGACATCTGATTTGCTGGGTTTTCAAATCTGTTGGCATACAGATATCTTTTGATTGAAAACCATGTGTTTGTGCTGTATTCGTAGTATAGCTTTTTTTCTTTCCCATCAATGATGGTCGTATACTCGATTGGTTCCTTGCACTTGACTTCTTTCGGGATGAAGGGGCGCTGGCCAAGCACACGGGAAACGGAATAGTGACGGGCTTTGTAGGTGATCTTCTGAGGAATCAGTGTCCCGTCGCTCTTGAACTTGACATCCACGTCAAGGTTGATCCTCTTATAGCGGATTTCAGGATTCACGACGGATCACCTCGCATCCTTGAGAATCTTGACAGCAACTCCTTGAATGATGCACTCATCCGGATATACGACAATATCGTCCATCTCCTGATTCTCTGGATGCAGATGGATTGTTCCGTCCGGATGGGGACGATAGCGTTTGAGTGTAGCCTCATCGTCAATCAGAGCCACAACAATCTGATTGTAATCTGCGACGCTCTGCTGGCGTACAAGGATAAGATCACCATCATCAATTCCAGCGTCTATCATGGAATAGCCTTTCGCACGAAGGAAGAAGAAGTCGCCTCTTCCGAAGAGGGAGGTCGGAAGGTTGACGTACTCTTCAATATTCTCCTGAGCGAACTTAGGGATGCCGCAAGCAATCTCACCGAGGACCGGGACCTGGGAATAGCTCTGTGTGTGGAGCATAGATCGCCTGGTCCTTATATTTCGGTATCCGTCATAATCAACGACGCCCTGTTCACGCATTACCTTCAGATACTTTGAGACAGTTGACTGTGCCAATCCTATTCCGGCAGCGATCTCCGTAGTGGAGGGAGTGGAGCCTCCGTTCCTGTCTTTATACTTGTCGATGAACTGCTCGATTGCATCGAAATATTCTGCTTTCTTATACTGCATGACAGCACCTCGTCACAAAAAGAATAAATTTATTCCATTTGGCAATTTGAATTATAACACATGATTACAAAAAAGCAACAAGTAATTTGAACGTAGAAATGACCTGTCACGATTTCACGACAGGTCATGGTTCTTATTAAAATTGGGGATTGACAACAAGATTGGCGCGGGATATAATGCGCGCCTTTTCGGAGAGTCGCTAATCGATCTGATCCGCCAGTGTGTTCGCGGCCTTCAGAATCATCTCGGCATACTCTTCTACGACTTCTCTCGGCTCAAGAATCTTTACCTTTCCACCAAAGCCAAAGATCCAACTATAGAACAAATGGTTTATTGGAACTTCCGCCGTTACTGAAAAGGTGTTCTCGTCAATAAGGCCAGTGTCAACATCCTCGCCAAACCGGTCGACGATTGTATCCATCACGCTGGAGTCACAGGCAAGTTCTACAGTTTTACGCTTGCTGTTGTACATTCGGAAAGATGTTGCACGATAGGCGTCCATATCAAATCCTGACGGCAATGGGACGATGTCTTCATCCAGGAGTTCCGGTGTATGGGCTATTCTATCTACACGAATATTGGCAATGGTAAGATGCTTTTCCAGGAAGCCGATCACATAGTAAAAGTCTCCGTCCCAATGAAGAGCATAGGGGCTAAATATGTATGGTTCTCCATTCTGCCGCAGTACATGGTCTTTATAGAGATTGTATGTGAAGTACTGAAAAGAGACTTTCTTTTGCTGAATGATTGCACGGTTTAGCGCATCTACTATGTAGTATATCTGTTCATTGGTTGGCTTCTTCTGACCGCTTTTGGTGACCGAGCGAGTCAGCGTCTCTGTCTTCAACGGGCTGGCCAGTGACACGAGCTTGTCTATCAACTCTGAGCTTTTCTTTTCTGTGATAAACATGGACGAGTCAACCGCATCGATCAGCAACTTTAGTTCTGGCAATTCGAAATTCTGCTGCTCGTAGTAGTATTTCGTGCTTCTACCTTTAATCGTACCGATCTCATAGCCGAATTGCTCTAACAATTCCACATCCTGTGGGATTCGAGTTCTGTGGATTTTAATGCCGTATTTATTATCCATAAGCTGTACAATTTCCGGAGTAGACAGTGGATGATCTTCATCGGTGTTCTCGTACAATAGTTTCAACAAATACAGAGGGCGGAGTTTCCCATCATTTTCCATGTTATTGCATACTCCAATCCGTTTGTTTCTATGGGTCTTTATTCAACCAGTGCTTTTGTAAGCATCGGTGCTACTGAAGTAATGATCTCCTCCGCCTCACTGTATTACGCTTAATCAGGGAAGGACATCCTTATATACTTTGCTTCCCATACGTTGTCCTGGTATTCATCATACTCGGAGATTTTGCAGTCATAATAAAGATCGTCAGCAATTTCAATGATAGTATCCTTTAATTCAAGTTTTTCCAAGAATTTATTAGGGATTGCATTTGCGCCCAATGCTGCGCCTAGTATGTTTCCGGTCACAGCTCCGGTTGAATCGCTGTCGCCCTCATGGTTAACCGCTGCGATCAGTGCTTTTTCAATATCAGTTGGATATTTGAGCGCACAATAAATTGCAATCGCAAGGGTTTCTTCCGCAACCCACCCTTTCCCTAAGATATGAATTGCATCAAGATCATTACAGTCTTCCTGCGATAAGTCTATAGACCTCTGTATTAAAGACACTAAATAATCAAGATGCTCCGAGTCAGGATACAGAATAGGAATTGCTCTCAATGTATCTCTTACTGCAGAAATCACGGATACATCTTCACCTTCAGCTAGTCTTCGCACGATGTGAACCAGCGCCGCAGAAGAAAGCCAGCCGAGGTCATGTCCATGTGTAATTGCGGCTGCTTCTGCGCCGATCTTATCAGATTCCTCAATGGGAAGGCGATTATCACAGAAGTACAGACCAATTGGGGCAACGCGCATCACGCCGCCACAACCTTTACTGCGATTGATCGGATGAGCGATGGTTCCTATCTGGTCACTTCCCAGCGCGGACAGGCAGGTGTTGCCCGGCGCACGTCTGCTGAACAGTTCAGGCACATTTACGAGCCATGAATAATGGTATTCTTCCGGGAGCGGATAACGCTCGGTTTGTGTCCGGTACCAGTCTTTATAGCTGTACCGAATATAATCCAAATAACTGCCCATGATACCCCGCATCATTCCTCTTGTTGTGCCCAGGAGCAGTCCCGTAGCTGTGAAGAGCGTCATTTGCGTGTCATCAGATATCTCGGCCACGCCGCCACGCAGGCGGTATTCTGTTATTCCAGCTTCCCCAAACCGCCGAAAAATCTCTTCTTCCGGCATAAACTCGACTTCATAGCCCAAGGCGTCTCCTGCAGCTCCGGCCAGCAGGCAGCCGCGGAATTTGTCTAAGCTTCTCACATCAATCCTCCAAAAGTGAAATAGCCATTCTATACTTCTCAACTCGTTTCAGATCTTTTTCAGTCGGGGCATCTAACCGCGTGAGATCGCTATTGTGCTTCAAATCTGCAAGTTTTACTTTTCGAGCAATAGGGTTTTCCTTAATTCGCGCCACATAATCCATATAAGGGATTGATTTGTCATGTGTCATCATCTGAATAGCTGCAACGGCCTCTTCCGGGAACCCCATGACTTTCAAGTCTTCCGCCGTATAGCTTGTATCTTCCAACACATCATGCAGGAGCGCGACGACTGTTGTTATTTCATCTTTCATTTGCTCAGCAAGGTGAAACGGATGAAATACATAAGGCATCCCGCTTTTATCTTGCTGATCCTTATGTGCCTTATAGCACAACATAAGAGCTTTTTTTGTGAGATCAGTATATATCATTTACCATTCAATCCTTTTGTATAATTCAATATTTCGAGGGCTGTATCCCTCATGTTTGTAGAATTCTAGGGCATCTTGATTTGGCGCAAAGACATTAATGGCAATGAACTCGCAATCCTGACTTTTAAAGTATTTTTCCATTTTGTCTAATAACTTTTCACCTATCCCAAGGCCTCTCATATTTTGAGAAACAACAAGCTCCGTTACTAAGCCGCGTTTTGGGCATCTGTTTGTCAGGTAGTCCTCTTTGTCTTTTGCTTCGATCCAACCAGCTACTAGCCCAACAGCATGATTATTAAGTAATGCGAGATGGAGCTTTCCGTTATTGAAAAAGGTGTTTCCTATCAGATAGCCCAAATATTCTTTTTGGTATATGGTGCTAGTTATCTGAACATGTTCCTTATCCATAGCTACCAGGTGGTTTTGAAGCTCATCTAATAGTTGACAACTTTCTTCCCGATAACGATTGAAATATTCGATTATGTGGATTTGTTTCTTGTCTTCTATGAGAAGAAGTCTAGCCTCATACTGGTTGAAGCCAAGCCGATCAACAACATCATCGGGAATGTCTGCAAAGTTTTTCTCCATATCATGCCAAAGCTTGGCGTATTGCTGCGCGACATACCAAGCCTTGTCAGAAAGCCTGTATATTGTTGGATAGATTACAAGCAGGGGAATATCATCTTCCGTAACGTAATATCCACTTTTAAATGGCAAGCATGCCAAGTCTATTGTCTGTTTATTAGAAGATCGTTCATAGCACTCTTGATATAAGCCGGCATATGGGTTCGACATAATAGCATCCCCCTCATTTATCGAGAAATACGATCTGGCTGGTAATAGTATATCATAGTTTTATTCTAACGGGCAAATAGATCGTGAGCTTCGAACATATTTGTCCGAAGCTCACATTTTTCAGTATTAAGCGGTTTCTGCGTCGTTAATAACAATTGGTTTTTCCTGTAACCTGCTCAGCATCCGAAGCAGTTCGAAAGGTTGGCTTTTCGCGTTGCTTGGGCTCCCGTAAAGGGCTTCTGCGAGAATATGGTATTCGTTTTCCAGAATGCTCATAATTCGGACGAAAAGCTCGAAGCAGCATTCACCAAGGCAATCATCATCTGTCCGAACCGGCAAATCTGCTTCAACATTCACGCTGGCATTAGTGTCCAGATAGAATTTAAAAAACCGGATTTTTGCGCTGAGTGTGTTACAGGCTTCCATTACAGCCACACGTTTTGCTTCAGGGATCTTGTGCATAAGGCCAAAGATGCGGACTGCAACATCATTATCCTCATCCTTAGATATATAGCGCACAACTACTTCCGGCCCAGCTTCGACTTCAAAACCTGCCTCGACCATAGAAGCGTCAGCGACTTCTGTTACGCGATACTTTACACCATGCGCATCAAAAGTCTTAACGATCAGGTCTGTTGCTTTATGAATCATAGTATTCCTCCTATTCTCAATCGGCAAGTTATTACTTGCGCCGTTTTTCGTAGTCCGCTTCCACGTCTTGCTTCCACTCTGAAGAAAATGGCACACTGCAACGTGCCGCTGATACAGCTCGGGCCATAGACCGAAAACTGAGTTCAACGCCAGCTCCATCCGGCATGAAGTTAGTAGCTCGATCTGCCTGAATACCCAAATGGCCTGCTGTTTCGATGGCATCGATGTTAGCCCCGAGGAATAGGAACTCCCAACCGTACTTCTCTGTTTCGTGTTCGATCATCTTCTTGACTACATCAAGGGAGAATTGGTGGCTAGCATTTTCAAGACCGTCTGTTGTGATGACGAACACGGTTTTTCCAGGAATGTCCTCTTCTCGAGCATATCGATGGATATTTACGATATGCTTGATCGTAGAACCAACGGCATCCAAAAGAGCCGTACAGCCTCTTGGAACATATTCCTTAGCCGTCAAAAATGGAACTGCGTCAATATCCATCCGATCATGGATGCGTTCGATGCTGGTATCAAAGAGAACCGTTGTGACATAGGCATTTCCAGCCTCTTGCTTTTGCTTCTCGATAAGGCTGTTAAACCCGCCGATAGTGTCAGCTTCGAGTCCATGCATAGATCCGCTTCGGTCAAGGATAAAAACCAGTTCTGTGATATTGGTGTTCATGATAAAGACCTCCTATCTGTTGCTTACAGCTACAGTATAGGAGGTCTATGCCTCTGTTTGGTCGTTTTGAAAGCGACATTGTTTTAGTGATTCCCTATTACCATCAGATTTCTCGTTGTTCTTCTTTATCCCTTTCATTATACATTTGCACGACTTCATCTTTTAGCGGCTGCGTAAAACTGCGTTTTTTCATCCATGGAATAAACACTTTCGCAATGCCAACAGTAACTAAAAAAGCAAGAAAGAACGCAATTAACATCTTAATGACCATAAGGAAAACGCCTCTTTTCTTCATTCTTTATCAGTTCTGCAAGTATACCCTTGTGCTTGAGGGTGCTTATCGTAATACTTTTCCATAAAAAGATAACCAATGTCATTGGAATTCTGCACTAATGCCATAGTTCCGGTTAGAATTTCAGCAAACCAGTCTTTTTCCTCTTGGGCTGTCTGAAAACCACTTTGTGGATATCGCCCTCCTGGCTGCCATTTTTCGTTATGGTCTTTCATCTCCTGAAGGTAAGACAGCATTCCCTTACGGCTTGTTGGTACGAATTCGTTTTCCAGTACGAAATCCCAGTTGATTCTCGATATGTCATATCCTTCAACATAACTAAACATGGTAACCGAAATTTTTCCACTGTCTAGCAAATGAATTGCTCGCTGGACCACATCATCAGAATTAGCGTAGTCGCACTCATACCGTTCTTTTGGCTCCTCTTTAGGATTTGTAATCTCCTTGTAAGCCACGCCGTATTTTATGATCATAGGTCCCATGGCTGACACCTCTGCTTTTATTCTCTAGAAAATCAGTTCTGGCCTCACTAGCTATCTGTTAAGTCTTGCGTGCACCTTTTTTAATTGATAACAGTTTCCGCAATTCTGAAAAAAAGTATTTCCCGAAAGAATCCCTTTCATTGAGAGAATCCTCTTTAAAATAATCCTGGATTGCCGTCAGCCTTTCAAGGTCGTCGTCATCAAGATCCATCTGTTTCATGGCTTGATCTCTGATCACTACGCCTTTTGTTCTATCCTTCTTTACGCCTGTTCCAAATAAATAACAGGTTCCAAGTTCCCAGAGGGCATGAGTATCTCCTTCCTCTGACAAGGCTTTACAACATTGGAAAAACAGTTTCTCGGTGCGCCTCCTCCTTGACCACGAATCTTTGGTAATAGTTTTTGGCTTGAAATCACCGTACTTGTACACGAAATCATGAATTGCCTGTTTATGACCGTTCCTAACAGCTCTTTCTAAGTGCAATGAGTAAATGAATTCTCCCACGCCATAGTTTTGTTCTGCATGTTGAGCACATCTATACGCTGCCTCAGCGTGTCCTCGATATTCAGCATAACTATAATAGGGCTCAGCCGCCTCCCATGCTTTGTCCTCATCTTTTGTCAAAGCAAGGGTAAGCGCTTCAACATCTAACCCTCTTTCATATACTTGGTCCGTAGTTACAAACCAGTGTGCATAGCTTTCAAGCCCAGAATATAGTACTCCCCTCCACGTGACACCTTCCTCGATTGAAGGTTGATAACCAATGTATGAAAGGAACTGCTCTTGTCTTTTCGAATAAATCTTCATAGTAACTCCAAATGGCTACTGCCCTAATTTCTTTCGCTTTAACTCGCTTTATTTAAAGGCCATATTCTCGTCTGTACTCATAGCATAAGGCTTTACCCCTATCAATAGGTCGTTCTCTAAGAGACATTTATCCACCCAGAAGCGGCTGATCATATTGAAACAGCAACTCATTGATTTCAAAAATGTCGTAATTCTGCTGGAGGATGCAGTATTCGATAATAACATCAAACATTATGCTATGAGATAGACTGTATCCGGCTTTCAGAAGCAGTTCGTTTGTCTCATTCAGCGATAGCTCTAGTGCGATTGCAAGAGCAACAGCAGTCGTCTTTTTAGGATGGTATTGTTCATCGCAGCGGAGCCTAGAAAACAGTCTCCGATCAATATTTGCTTTGCAATAGCAGTCGGAGTCTTTCTCAAACCCTTTCTCGTCGATCTTTCTGAGAACCATTTGTGAAAAACTCTCGTCAAGTATAGCCCCTCGTTCCGGCTGAAAAGGTCCAAATGGAAGAACCAGCCCCGGCATACTCGCTTTTTGTTTTTCTTCCTTCTGCAAAGGTGCAGTTTCCTCGCGGTGTTTCCTATGCCACGAAAAACTGCTGCAGCGTTTTTCGCTAGAGAAACTTGGCTCTGATGTTTGGGGGAGAGACGACGGTGCTTGCTGTTTTCTTCTCTCCTCGTTGATGTCCTCCAGCGTGATAGCAGGGAAAGCCCCGGTGCTGGCATTGTCCAGCATCATCTGCTCTTCCTTTTTTCTTCTTTCCTGCTGTTCAATATAGCGGATATAATCCTCTAAACCCGATAGCAAGGACGGAGCCGGCCGGAAATCCCTCTTGTCTGGAATCACGAGGATTATTCTTGTATCCTCATGCGAGTTGAGGAAGCTCTTGATTTCTTCAGATGCGATCTTCAGCGCCAGTTCTTTCGGACAGCCTCCTGATTCACTTCCGATCAAAGGGAACGCAACACTTTTCAAATCAAAGTCAGATGCGATCTGTAATGCTTTGCGGTAGCAATGACGAATAATATCCGGGCCTGTATATGACCCGACTCCTTCCGGAAGCGGCGTGTTTATAATATATCTGCAATTCTGGCGATTTGCCAATCTCAATTCATATTCTCCGACACCGATGGTACCGATAGTGTCGTATGCCTCTGGAGCTTCCTCGGACATCAGGAAAGAATCTGTGCTAAGTGAAAGGGAAACATGATCCAAATTCGCCTGCATTGAAGTGTCAACAACAGCGTCGCACCAAACCGCATCTATTCTGTCTCTAACTATTTGAAAAGGCATTGCTTTTTTCTCCTGTTCTTTTGTTTCCGATCGGATTTGGCTTTCCTAACTGGATCAAAAGTGTCACCAGAGCCCCATTTCAATCCGTTTAAGCAAGGCGTTACGTTTTTCCTCTTTATCCATACACTCTTTAACATATTCGCAGTACTCCGCGAATTCTTTATTTCCCGGAGTCACTTGCAGAATATACGCAATTCTACCAAGCAGGGAAGAATAGTACGAATCGACATCTGGAGAACCATTATCACCCACAAACTCCGAATTGTTCAAATGTTTCAGGTGATCTACTACTCCGTGCTTTTTGAGATAATACATCTCCTGGCGGACTTGTTTGCGATAATCCACGGGGGTGTTTATCTTCTCGTTGCAAACAATGCCGGTGACCCTATGCTGTCTTCCTTTCCCGTCAACATGAATCTTCTTGTAGTTCAGCTGAAAACCATACTTTTTTAGGGTTTGCTTGACGAAAGAAATCAGATCCTTAACATCAATCTGATTCCCGGAAAAGGTCATATCATCGCTATATCGAGAATAGGACAGATTTTTTTCCTTACAGTACTCTGCAATCTCATTATCTGCTTTGGTGAAGCACAGGTTTGACAGATATGGGCTTGTACAAGCTCCCTGTGGAAGTTTGCCGTTTAGGCAGCAGAGATTGGTAAGCAGAGTGGCTCCCTCGCGGGGATAGAGCATCTGATTGGCAAAGATATCATAAACCATGCCAATAGTAATAGAGTCGAAGAAGTGGGAAATGTCAAGCTTGACAAGCACTTGGTTCCCTAAATGGACTCTGGCATTGTCAACGAGTGAAGTGCCCTTCTTGTACGCAAATGTGTACTCCGTAGTTGGGGCTTTCTCCAAAATATGTTTGAGAATCCACCGCTGATAATGTTCAAGTGGATACTTAGGCTGGGATACTTGCCTGGTCTTTCCATGTGCCTTAATGGTGTGCTGGTGGTAGTAGTTTTCTGAATTATTTGACACTTCAAGAAGACGCCTATAGCGCATCCAAAGCATCTTGGGATTTGTTTCCTTCGAGGCGGATAGAAGCGCGAAAAAAACCGCCGATGGAATCGGCGGATAGTTATTCTCTGTGCGCACCCAAGAGCTGACTTTTGCCCAAGGTTTTCCTCTAAAAGTTGGATTGCTGAGGAGCGCGAGATCTGCCGCCTTGATATTCAGTTTTCCTTTTTCAGTCCACCGCATTGTCCTCGCCTCCTTGCACCCCAAAGGGGCGGTGAAGATACCTTTATTCTTTAGCTCCGAATTGCGAAGCAGATTCGGGGTCCGGGTCAATTTAACAGAGCAACGACTCGTTGCTCTCCCCACAGTTATGTAGGAATATCGCTATCTTCACCGCTTGATTTGGAAACACTTCCAATATTTCTATTGTAGCACACAATTAAACAATCTCAATGCTTAATGCATATAACCTAAGTAGCGATTGTCCCCATTTAGTTGAGAATGGACGAATGTTTTATTCTAAAAGCTTCACTGTTAAGACTAAAGAAGTCACGGAACACGCTGTCAAACTTGTAATTGTAGAATAAAGCAACAAACGCAGCTGCCCCGCCAAGTTCACTCCCACTAATCATTCCAAAGGTCGAGAGTGGATCGTTCTTCATGCTGATACTACCTGATTCTGTATACCAAGCTAGGCATTCTCCACTGGTAAGAACCATTCCGGCATCAGCATCTTTGCTTTCTTTATAAAAATGAATCAGCTCTCCCCCAACAAGACCAATTACACGTTTGGATGGATAGTCGAAGACCCTAGAACCATACGAGCCAGGTGTTGTCTCATAACTCCCAATAATACTCTTTTCATCACCATTAGATATGTAAATCACGCCATCTGCATAATCGACATAAAAGTTTTCTTCGTCAGAATTCTTCATAAAGCCTAATTCACATAGGCTATAAGATCCTTCTTTTTCTTTAAGTCTAACTGTTAAGTATCCTTTGTCGGTAGTATTATCAATCATAGTGCTATCCTCCCAGTTTCTTGCTTAATTATATTCTTTGAAGGTCATATGTGTATTGCTTGTATTTTGTAAACGCCTCGTTGTATTTTCTTTTTTCAATTAGATCTACGCAAGGAAGAATAAGTTCTCTATAGATTTGTTCAAATATCTCTTTTGCATTTGCCTGATTTTTTATTCTGTCTACGATAGTCGGTGCACAGCAATAATATTCGCTTACCTCGTCAACACCATTAGGAAGCGAAAGAATATACCCATCTCTAAATGATCTCAAAACCTCTAGCTCGTGGCAATTATCAGTTAGTCCCATAGCTTCAACACATGCTGATGTCAGGTAACAAGGTCTAGAAGATGTCACGCGATTTTTATATCTGGGGCAATCTTCGTAATGATAACCCCAGCAATACCTATGAACCGTATCACTATCAATTGTGGAGTTACCTTCTTTTTCTCTTTTCAGAGCGCAACTATAGCCGTTATCATAGTAATAGTAGCTGCATTCCTCAGCCATAGTAAATCCTCCTATACACTTAATTTGATAATTTCATCTGCTTGTGCTTTATGCAATCGCATAATCGTATTATCGTTCAACATTCTGCTTAGAATTATATCAAGTGTCCGTAATGTATAGTGACAATACGGAATATCAATTTCACTTCCCAATTCGGTTGTATTAATACCATAACAGCCACCTCCGCAAAGCGATATCCCAGGACATGTATAGCAGGCCTCTCTTTCAATTGGCGCAAACATAAACCACGGATTTAATTGGTTCATTGGTATAGCTGACTCAAATGATTTTATGTTGTGTACATTTCCGGCAGACGTGCCTGTTCTTGAGCAGTGACAATAGTATATGTCTCCGCTAGGATCAATTGAAAGTTGATTTATGCCTATGGCAGCACAGTCAGAGAAGATAAAGTCGGACGTCGTGAATGCTTGTTTTCGTCTCAAAAACCGGCCTTCCGACACACTTGTCTCTTGTTCAATTCGTGCGCAGAATATGGCGCTCTTCTCGTATAAGGATACCATCTCATTAAGTGGCATAGTAGATGAATGTAATAGGTTGCAATAAACACCTGAAACTGGAAGACTTTTTATCCACTCTAGCACGATTTCTTCATTCTCTATTATGTTGTTTGTTATTGTCAGAGAAAGGCCAACTGAACACCCGGTAGAGGAGAGCAGTTTTAATCCTGCTAATGCTGATTTGTAGCTTCCTTTTTGCGTGCCGCGGTACTTTCTGTTTATATCATTTATCTGCTGAGGGCCATCAAGTGATATTGAAATATTAATATGATTTTCTTTAATGAATGAAGCATATTCTTCATTTACCATTGTACCATTAGAAACGACGGAGAACCCCGACTGGAATCCGATTTCTTTGCAATATGAAACTGCGAATTGTAATTTGCTAAAAGCGGCAAGAGGTTCTCCTCCATAAAAACATATCTGTGCATACTCAACATCATGGTCGTTGCAGTATTGAGAGAATAGATCAATAGCCCTCTTTATTGTTTCTTTGCTCATTACACAGAATATGTGCTCATCGGATATATGTTTAACTGCGCAATAATCGCAAGCCAAATTGCAGTTTGTTGTAAGGATGATGTAGAGTGTATCTATTTTTCCTTTTGTCTCGTGATTGAAACTAACATAACGCGATAATAATTCATCATCGCAGCTAGAAAGGCAATAGTGTTCTAACAACAGATGATACTCTTCATCTGTTATACTGCCATCTATGATTCTTCTTGAATCCGAAGCCGTTAAGAAAACAGGCTTCGGGTATAATGAATTAAACATTGCAACGGTATCAGATGAAACCTCTCTGGTGACTAGGAATCTACTGAGTTGCATAATAAATCACTCCAAAATCAGGGCAGTCAGCACCATTGCGCTGACTGCCCTAGAACTTGAGCACTTATTTGCCGGCACAGTACATCATGCACTTCGTTCCGCACGGGGTGCATCCGCCAGGAACAGAATAAGGCTGGCAAATCGTCGAGCAGGGAGCCATCGACGCCGTACCTGCAGACTGCATTTTCTGCATGGCGCTGAAAGATCCTTTGCTGCTTCTCAGAACGGTCATTACTCTTCGCTCCTTTCTAATAAGTAATTCGCTGCTTCGATAATGGCGTCATGAACAAAAGCTATGTATGAACACCGGCCAAAGCCGAAACCGCGCGTTTCTGCCGCTGTGCACCCTGCTTGGCACACAGGAAGGTAAGAACATGTTCTACATTGTTCTGGAATACTAGCGTCGCTCCATTTTGCCATAGCGGAATTAAAAACTATCCCGCTTGAAACATGTCCAATCACTTCTTCGGGAACATTAAGCAAATGCTCACATTTTGAAATATCTCCTTCTGGCGAGATAACAAAATTATTGAGCATTTTTGCGCAACAAGTCGCATTTGAGAAATTCATTGGTAAGCCATTAACCGTCTGAATGAAACCGGTATCAATCATCTTCTTGTAGACTTTTGTGAAGACGTCCGACAATTCGTCCTTACCAAAGCAATCTTGATTTGGCTTACTTCTATCAGAATAAAGTGGGGCTACATATGGCCATAGATTATCTTTATCAGCATCCAACACAGCAAGGTCGTCAAATATTGCAAGACAGTCTTCCAAGTTTTCTCTATCCACATTGATTCGAACCATGACATGGACGTTATGTCTTGTTAGTAAGGCAATATTGTTTAATATCAATTGATAGCTAACAGATTTATCAAGAAAGCCTTTGCGCACCAGATGCTTTTCACCGCGCCCATCAAGTGTGATTTGGACACTGCTTATACGATAGTCCTTAACAATAGCGTCTATGTTCTCCTCTGAAATTAGCGCACCATTTGTAATGACATTTGCGAAATACCTAGTTCCTCGGCTATCGAATTCGGTCGTTAATCTCTTTGAAATCTCGGCAATATAGTTTTCGCAGGTAAATGGCTCGCCACCAAACCACGCGATTGTGACTTCCTCCATATTCTCACAGTAATTAAGAATGAACTCTACCGTAGAATCAATAGTCTCTCGCGTCATAGTGCTGGTCTTAAAGCCTTGTTCGTAGCAGTAGAAGCATCTTGCGTTGCAACCTGTTGTTGGCAAAATCTGAAAACCAGCTCGTTTGTCGCTATAGTTGTTCGAGTTTCTAAGGGCTAAGACCTTTGACAACTCGTCTTCTTCGGCAGGAACGACAAACCCCATTTCTGATGCCGCGCTAAATAGTTCAGCTTCCGCATCTAAGGGGACCGCTTTGTGAATTGAAGAGAATTCCTCTTGGGACATAATTGCTACTGCCGAGGAAAGCACATTATAGATCAAGACAGAGCCATCCCGTAAAGTCCCATAATGGTTGTACATTGAAAACTTATGCTGCATTGCGTTCTTACCTCGTGTTCGGTCATATAGTTAAACGCTATTCAGTAACTTGACATTATCTGTACCTTCTGAGGGTGTATCGGCTGCAGTATTTCAGCAGTCGATACGCCCTCTACATTTTTAAGAACTTGGGAAACAAAGCTACTATTTTTACATAGCATACTTAATGAGATTGCTTCCCTATCAAGTTTGTTTGTTCTTTTGCTATAGTTCAGTTTTCGTAAGCCACGATCTCGTCAAATGCCTCTGAAACGAACTGATACCAGTCCTGCTCCTCTCGCAGTTTCTTCTGATCGACGCCACCCTTGAGGAGTCTTCTTGCACCAGCACCGATAAGCATGCCGACTTTCTCTGAAGTAGCTACACCGCTACCGAATTTAAAAGCTTCCTTGAGCATTTCTTTGGATCCCTGGTTGCCAAGTTGTGTGCTAGAGCCAAAATCATTAACAGTTACGAGCGCAAATTTTCCCTGATACTGAACCGTAATGGCAACCTTAAAATAGTCGTTCTCATGCTGAGGATGATAGAGCACAACGCAGTCTTCGGTTGAGCCGCCAATCAATCCGCCATATTTGATCTGGTCTGCATAGAACGCGACAGGAATCGCTGCATCGTTGAAATAATCCTGGAGTGCGTTCTGAATGGTTTTCAGCGTAATGCTGGAGCCGTTCTGATAGCGCACGCGGGGGCGCATCTCCCTGAGATCTTTTTCTTTAATCATGGTTTTACCTCCACTTATATTTTTATATGCAGAGCATATAAATTACTTATCCTTTGTAATACCAGTCTCCATAAATATCTCTACGGTAGTTTTTTATTAGCCTCTGCGCATTCTGCTGTCCATTGTCAGCGGCTAACTTAACAAATTTGTATGCTTGGTTCTGATCTCTAGCAACCCCAAGACCATCGTTGTACATAATACCAAGGTAAAAATGTGCATCGACATTACCAGCTTCAACAGCTCTACTTAAAAGTGAGAACGCCTCGTTGTACATATCGGCATCCGGCGCAAATGCATAGTCATCATCAACTGCCGCCAAAATACACGCAGCTGAAACCATAGCGTCAGTGTTTCCTAATTCAGCTGCCTGACGAAACAAGTTAACGGCCTCACCAAGATCGGCTTTTACCCCACGCCCACTCTTATAGCAATGGCCAAGGAAATACATTGCGCCAGCGTGACCTTGTTTCGCTGCCTGAGAATACAGTTGAACCGCTTCATGAATATTCTCGGTTATGCCTTCACCAAATTCATAGCGCATTCCCATCTCGAACTGTGCAGGTGCATGCCCTCGTCTTGCGGCTTCCATGTAATACCGGATTGCTGCACTTATGTCCTGCTCAACCCCGCAATCGCCATCGGCACAGCACACCGCATACTCAAACATTGCCGGAGCAGAGCCAGCATCGGCAGCTCTCTTGTACCAAATTGCGGCTGATTCTTTGTCTTCAACAACACCAGCACCGTGATAGTACATCTGTCCAAGTACATACATTGCCTCGGCATTTCCAGCCTGTGCTCTCGTAGATGCATAGTTGATTGCTTCGCTATACTGCCCTGATTGCAACAGTTCAACGACTTTATCCTCAATACTTTGCCCGAAGTCCATCCCCATTGAATACTATCCCCCAATCTTATATCTTTTTCCAGCCAAAGAGTCCTTTCTTAAAATGAGAAAGAGCCTCCTTCGCTTCTGAGTAACCGGCTTCCGCTGCAGCGGAATAATGCTTTACTGCTTGCTCGTAATCTTGTGGATAGCCCCATCCGTTTTCGTACATCTCTCCGTAGTGGAATTCGACTTCCCCTTTGTAAAACATACCTGCACTATCTAAAATCGCTTTAGAAAAGTACTCAAGCGCTGCTTTATAGTCAGGCTTACATCCTCTGCCATATAAATACATTCTTGCAAGTGGCATGAAACAGCTTGAGTAATCATCATCTGCAGCAATTCGGTAATATTTTAGCGCAAGTTCCAACTGGCCATTACTTTCATATCTACTTGCTGCTCGACTTGCACATCCTCCATCGCCAGCATCTGCCGCTACGCTCCACCACCGAAGTGCTAATTCTCTTGCTTCGTTGTATGGAATGTCATAATAATCATGATCATAAAGATCATCATACAAATCGCCCAATGTTGACATGGCATAAGTTTGCCCGTGCTCTGCAGCATAAGACAAGTACTTTAACGCTTTTTCTATATTTTTCTCAAATCCATCAAAACCATAAAGATACGAACTGCCTAATCTGAAAGCTGCATGTGCGTTTCCGTTATTTACTGCTAACGAATACCATTTTTCAGCTTGTTCAACATCATGCGGTAATGACTTCCCTTTTGCGTAAGCATAGCCGACATCGCTTTGCAGGCTTGCATCACCATATTTTGCTCTTCTGATTGCTTCTTCAGCAATGGATTCCACATCTTCTTTTGTTCCGACTTCGCAACACTCACTGGTTAGCAAAAGACTCAGCGCATCGCTATAATGTCGTCCCTTCATCAGAAGATTAAATGCTAAGCTATTATTTTTTTGAGCACCATAATCACCGTTTAGATATATACTGCCTAATTGGTAGCATCCTTTTGGATCGCCCATGTCAGAGGCTCGTTGAAACCATTTAATGGCCGTAACAACATTCTCGACAGTACGATCTAGGTTATATAGATATGTACATCCAATTTCTGTTGCTGCTCTTGGGTGTCCAGCCTTCCATGCTTTGTTTAGGATATCGAGTCCTTTAGAAACGTCTTTTTGCACCCCCCAAGCGTGAACATACATTCTCCCAATTTGACACAAGGCATGAAGCATATCAGGATGCGCGTTATACACTTGCGAAAAAAGGCTGAAAGCCTTTGCTTCATCCTCTGGCCGACCATACCCCATAAAAAAACAGTCTGCAAGTTTCATGAGTGCATTTGCGTTGCCACGTTTTGAAGCATATTCCCACAAATCAGCTGCTATCTTATAATCGCAAAATGCATACTCGCCATCGTAAACGAGTTGAGCAAGACTACAAATAGCATTAAGATCATCTGCTGATGCAGAAGGCACTAATACTTGAATTTTTGAGTTGGTAATATACCGAGGATCTTGAAACACGGCTAAATCCAAGCCCATATGTACACTCCCCATTATTGATGCCGATTTTGCTTAACATCTTCAATTTGTGCGCGTAGTCTATCTCGCTCTGCAATATGTGAAGATTGTTCACTTTTTTTCATAACAATAATCACAATTCCTACTACGGTGCCTATCAGCAGGATCGGAGCGCTGAAGAAAATAGCCATAAGTGTACAGATTACAGCCACAATAATCCCGGCCTTTGGGGAACTCGATCGGATTTTTCCTTCTTCCACCATCACAGCATACTCTAAATCTCCCAAGGAAGAATTGGAACTGTCTCGATTTGAGTCTGTAGACCTGGTGACTGTGTTTGTGCTTCCACTAGTTGTCCTCTGTTGATTCTCTAACGGAGAAACAGGAGCAGGACCTGAAATCACATTAGTTGTTCGTGTTGATAGATTAAGGGTGCTATTACTACTTCCCAGAGAACCATCACGTTGCTGAGATCCAGACATTTCGATGGTTCCATCTTCTAAGATCGCTGGATCGTTGCCACTAGTCTCACCGGTAATAATTGTTCCATCTGGTCCAATTCTCACAGCCATTTTTATCCCTCCTGATGCTCTTTAATTGAAACGGGGTAAGAACATGAATCATTGATATAGTTCCAGCTTAACTGGAATTGCTGAACGTATTTTTTCACGATTTGCAGGAGGGAAGAACACTTTCATGTCTCCAGTGACTTTGGAAATTGCAATTGGAGCAGAGTCCAGTTCAAGTCCAGATTCTCTATCTGCAGCTGATATGACCCACTCATCTTGTGTCTCTATAGCTCCAATTATTTTGTTTTCTGGATACTTTAATTCGTATATTGATATTGCCTCAACAAAACTTATCATCTTGTAAGGCCTCCTTTCCCTCTTTCGATACAGCATTGGTGTATGTGATCAGTAAAAGGCAAATTATCGATTCTCATGCAAAAAACATCGGTGCCTTTTGCATCCTCAAAGTAGTAGCGCGCGTCCATTTCTGAGTTTTGAGGATCAATGAATCGTGTTTCACCAGCAATTCTTTCCGCTATAAATACATGACCACCGCCACCACATTCCGGCTTCCAGCGAACTCTTACAATTGCCCGTGCATTTGGTCCCCACTGTTCCATTTGGCTTTCTATGTTGTTTGCCGCAGCTGTTCCAGAATTTGCAGAACAGTTTATCAACTCAAATCCTGCATAGACACTCGGCCAGCCATTCGGATGCATCATTATAGGAAGCGAATCCCTTCCCTCTGGCAATGGTTGGGCTTGAACATCATACCCGCGACGTCGTGCTTCATAAGCAGACACACATCTTTGGCAATTGTTGTTGTATGGTGAACTCGGATCGATATGGGAGTAGTTTGGGTTCGTTTCTCTTAAATCGTCTTCGACAGAGTGATCTCCAGTTATTCTTGAGTATGGTGCCATAACCTCCTGATCAGATAATTCTTGTCTGTCAGGTGATCTTTCACTATCACTTACTGTTAGATTTGTATCGCCGTTTTCTCCAGATGTGCTGTCTAGATTAGTCGATAAATAAGCATTAAGAGCATCAATTAATCTGCCTGTTGCTAGAATTCCTCTTTGGTGTCCCGATGAGGAATCGCTTAACAAAGACCGGAAATATGAAATCAACGAGTCTTTTGTTTCTTCATATTTCCTGACATGGTACTGATACTCATCTAGCGCTTGTCGTTTACGTGCTATTCTGTCCTGTACTGATCCTTCAGCCATAATGACACGATGCATTATACCGTCACATCCTTGACATTTGCATCGAGTAGTATCTCCGCGGATCAAAAGCATCATCCGGTTTCCACATTTCCCGCACAAAAACGAGTCCGTTCGCCGTCCATCAGCTCTATCAATATCATCTTGTAGTTCTTCTTGGCGTTTGCTGATTTCTCTATAAATCAGAGTGTCGTATTCATTAAACAGGCTAAGGAGTCTCTGATATACTGATTCGAGGCCAATCTTATATTCAGTTAGTGCCTGTCGAATTGCCCGAAGCGGCTCGGTAGAAGAATTTATTGATTGTGACATTATCAAGATCAAATGTGATGTTCAAGATACTCAATTAATTTCTGTTTTAGAATCTGCAGTCTCGTTATACATTCGCTCAGCGAAGCATAATTACTCGACAAGTCACGTACAGCAGTATCAATTACGGTACCAAGGTTTTCATATTGTTTATCGTTCCATTCTTCACCAACTGCCTGATAATCACTCTTTAGTGCGGCAGCTACGCTTTGCTGTGCTTGAATGCATTTCGTAAGGTTTGAAATCATACGGTCCATTGCTTCAGGTGATGCCTGTCCAGCCATTTCGATACCTCCCATTAAACTGATGTTATTGATGCACTGCTAAAAGGTTTAAACTGAATTGCTGGGTTGATTCCATCTGAGAAAACAACAATATTATCTTTTAGGCCTTCAGTTTTTGCGTCTTGAACCAGTCGATCACAGTCCGAATTACTTAATGAGAAAACAATTCGATTCTGAAACTTCGGTACTACATCATATATACGTTCTTTTACCGAAAGGAAGTCAGTACAACTGAGAACGATATTGATTCCATACGCATAGCTCGACTCTAACAAAGTCATTAACTTTTTGTTAGGAGACTGATTACTAATTGACGGCGTTGAAGTTTCAGAAATCAATTCGTCGAGCAGGGAAGAACAATCATTGGGATTTGATGGTTTCTCTGGGGAAAGAAATGAAAACAAATCAGGATTCTTAGTTGTTGTGCTTTCCCGTTTGTATTCGTCAACATTTTTGTTATCTAACACTAAACAGACTGGTTCAATCCACTGAAAGCCGTTGATAACAAGATGGACTGTGTTGTATTTTTTTTGTATTCCCGAGGCTCGTTCCCTCTTTCTTTTTTCAAATATTCCATAGATCTCATCTAAAAAAGGTAGGACATCGAAATTTGATTCTGCTTTCTTAATATCCAACCGGTTTCCACTATATACCTTGCTTAAGAGCTCGCTCATGGGTTCTCCCATTATGGATAATCCATCCAGAAGATATACACTTACATCTTGTGCTTGTAATTGTAAATGCGGGGAGGTTTTTAATGCATTCAAGATATATAGTGCAACAATCCTATCCACCATCTCATGGCGACTACCAACGACCAGTAAATTAGATCTACGCATGCGGGAAACATTAATGCAGACATGAGGTGCAATTTTAATTGGCTCACCAAGATAAATCGAAACTGACTTAAAGATTTCGTCTGGTTGAGGATTAATAAAGCCATTACAATCTGAAAGATCAGGCTCTGCAGCACCGCGGAAAACTCTCGTATTTGTCGGCACGGACATCGAATACCGTCTCTCAACAGTATTCAGGATCTCGCGTTGATGCTCCTCGTCACAATATGCACCTTTAAAAGAGATTAGCTTCGGGCGAGCATCGTTCTCAACATACACGCCGGTTCCTTTTGCGTTGCCCATTTTGTTGAACGCAAGTTTCCCATACGCGTCTCCAAATAGAGATCTTGCTTCATCCTCCGTGCTCTGTAATCCAATTCTTACATGCATCTCATTTAGCGTCGACTTACGAATTGAGAATCCGCTTGACAGTCGAGCCATAGTTTGAGTTGACAGGATAAAATGAATTCCGTATACGCGAGCAAGAGAGACAAAGTCTGCCATTTTAGCTCCAACTTCATATGCTATTCTGCGGTTGTTTTCTTCGTTGAATAGCATCTGGAATTCATCCATGATTACAAGGATTCTTGGTAATGATCTCCCCGTAACTTGCCTGTACTGTGTAATGTTTTTAATGTCATTATCTTGAACTTCAGCAAAAAGCTTGACACGCTCTTGCATAATGCTCCACAATTCCTCGAGAATACTCTGTCCGAACTCTTGCATAGCATCTAAAGCAAGAAGTTTGATATGCGGAATATGATACTCTTCATAGATTTTGAACTCGGTACCACTCTTAAAATCTAATAGATAGAGTTCCAATTCGCTTGGATCATATAAAGTGATCGCATTAAGAATTAAGGTGTGCAAAAGAGATGATTTACCTGACCCTGTCGCGCCAGTAAGCAAAGCATAGTGCGATGTTCCTAAGCCAACAGCATCGCCAAATTCAAGGTATTGAATTCCACCATCTTCATTTTTCCCAAAGGGAATTGCAAGTTTTTTCGTTGTATTCCCTGTAAACCACCCATCTTTTGAAAGCACCTTGTCAATAGTTAAAACAGCACTTTTTATCTTTCCAAGTTGTATTGAAAAAGACTCATCAAATGCGTCTAATTCTTCTTGGGTGAGAGGTGGCAGCAAATCAAGGTGAACGTTATCTTGGTTCCATGATTCTTTATTGGCAACGAATACTGAACATGCATTAATAATTTGCTGAACTATTTTTTTTGTTGAATCCCCCATATTCCCATCTATATTATTGGGGGAGAATTGCAACAGTACATTTACTCCATAACTGCTACCGTTCCGAATGATGCTCAACAAGGATTCAAGCATATGGGCATCAAAAAACTTTGGAAAATCAAGAACACATAGAGTCTTGAGTGATTCGGGCTTATCAGCCACGCGCTCGTTATACTCAAAGATATCGCTGTAATTGACGAACTGGTTTTGGCCTGCATCGTTAATATAGCTATTGAGTAATTCTATCTGCTCTCTCATTTGGGCTTGTGTAGTAAACACTTTCCCACCCATAATCTCTGGATGAGCTTTTGAAAAAGCTAGATAGGTATCATAACCTTTTCCACTTCCGCCGGGATTGAACAAGGAAAAGGATTGTAACGATGCGGGGGATACGGCCAACTCACAATAAATCAATCTATGTATAGCATCTTTGCCTAGAGCTCCAGTAGAATTACCTTCGTCGAAGCAAAGATTTGCGCCTATCCGCCTATCAAACAATGCAGGTAGAATAAGATATCCATCGATTAATGCAGATCCAAAATGACGCTCCACCATTCTCCTTATCTCTGGATGGCTTATACTTTGACTTAGAGAAAGAGCGTATGCCCCGATATTGAGAAACTCGCAACAGGACAACGGGCGATTTGATATACTAGGCAAAGTCAAATCTGACAGTTCTTCTAGGAGCCTTATTTCTTCAGTAGAAATTGAGTTCTGCAGAAGGGTAGAAACTGCATGGATAACGCTTTGTTGTTCTAGGGACTGTCTTTCATTAATAGCTTCAATTAATTCTGCTGTTTCAAGAGCTGCCCGATCAATTTCATTCTCGGCTTTTTCTTTGCTATCACATTCTACAGAGATTGATAACCGATCTGCTGCCTTTTCAGCGTGAATATTGATAATCATAGCCTCTTGAACCAAATCAAAGAAGCGTTCATAGAGCTGAAGCCTTTTTCCCGAAAAGAGCATACCCAATTCCTGAATTGGAGCGATATGAGCAGTCACAGAACATTCTGTTGCTATCTGTTTTGCTTCACGAAAAAGCTCGTCAATTCTCGAAATATACTGATCTAAAGGGAGCCTTGAAATATCCGGAAGCGCCCTTGTCTTAAAGTCTGTTTCCGCACGTCTGGCATAGCTCTTATCTACAGTTTTTAATTGGCTTTCTAGAGATAGCAGACCTGTTACCCGATGATTGATGTGAGACAAAGCAGCCTCCCTACCGGATGCTTGATCTGATACATTCCTTTGCTCCCATGAAAGCCAAAATTGCCTGCTCTCATTGAATGAAAGCTGCGCATCTCTACGCAACTTATCGTATAGCTCAGTTTGAGTTAAGAGAGCAGCGTTGTATGCGGAAAGCTTAGAAAAAACGGTCTTCATCTGAGAACTAAGCTTATTGATTTCAGTAACAGGCATAGTACTCCTTTATCTCCGCTGATTATCAAAATAACGGGTTTCCTGATCAAGCTGCTCAAGGAGGGCAAGAATAGTCTGAGCACTTTGCGATATTGGCTCAAGAACCTTTCTCCCGATTTCCTTAACTTTGACATCGTTGCATACTTCAGATTGAGCTTTCCATACCTGTGCAACCTTTGTCACAGCTTCTTTATAGTCAGAATAAACATGGCCTATAGGAACCATATTACACATCTCCTTGGAGGACGCCGCAACTTTACCGCAATTATTAATACACAGAGGACAATTGTTATAATAAGAAAACCAAACACCACTGCGAATAGAGTGACGGTAACGAACAGTTCCGCCATTGTAAGAATCCCGTTAAACACAGAAGCAAAATAGAAATCGGCTCTGTAATCCCATGGATAGGCCAGCCAGTGTCTTCGATTGTACATACAAGTTCCATAAACACCGGATAGAATGAAAAAGATTATTTGCGGAGCAATATATCCAAGCAAAGCAAATGAAAAGATAGCAGCCACTATTGTGCATATGACAAGACTTAAAAGAATTGTGAAAAGCCAATAGTCGCGTATTTGCCGTTGAGGGTTCGTAGGCAGTATGTACTCGTTTTGATTGTCATCAAAATTGTTCATTCTGTTATCTTTCGAATTCACAAGGAGGGCAACTTTCCCTAAAACCGACTTTTAAAGAAGTAGTCACTTGTAGTGGATAGGAAAACAACTCTGCCATATCTCCACCTATGGATGTTTTGTTCGTGTTACAAACAAGAGTGTATTGGGTCAAACTATCAATTAGTCGCGGCGTAAACTCCGGATTATTTCTATTGAGAATGTCCAAACATAGTTTCACACCAATAGCGGTTACGAAGTTAATGTCTACGGATATTCCTGGTTCAAAGCGGACATCATTCAAGTTTTCTTCAGTTGTATATACCCTTCGGTTGGCTGAAGATCTTGCAGATAATCCACTCCCATCACCGAGTGCGCATTTATAACATGGCATATTCGCGCCTGGCAAATAATAGAAAATTTCACCTGCGAACGCCCGTTCCCAAAAGCCGATGCTAATAAAGGCTACTTTGTAGTAAACTGCCAAATTATTCCCGTATACATCTGCTTGTCGATTATCTGCACATCCAATAATGATTGTGTTATTTTCGACGCAGAATGAGTCAAAGATTTCTTTGCTTACATATTCAGCAACACTTATTACGGTCTTAACATTTGCTTCGGGGTTTATCTCTTGAATTCTCTTTTTTACAGCATCTACCTTGTATTCTCCAACATCTGAGATAGAACATTGATGGCGACACAAATTATGATATTCGATGATGTCGTTATCAATTAGCAAAAAATGGCCAACCCCAGAGCGGGCGAGCTCTAGTGCAATTAAACTTCCTACTGAACCGCACCCCAAAATTACCGCTCTTTTTTCACTCATTACGTCTGATTCAAGGATTCCTGTGTTCCTGGAGAAAACATTTTGCGTCAAATCATAATACTGAACATCAAAATCAACCCCGTTATATCGGAAGTAAATTTTTCCTTCTTTCCAGAATGCAGTAGTTTTGCTTTCATCATCTTGCTTTTCAATTGGCGTTAATTCACAGATTTGTATTGAAGGTATCTGCGAATTGATCATACTTGACGAGAAAACATTAACGACTCCAGAATGCTCATGAATCGTTCCTACCAAAGGGCCACAGTAATGATTATTCAAGATTTCTAGAGGGAATAATGCGACGTTTTTTTTGCGAGGCGTTGTGCTTATCATAATTGTCGCCCTTCTTTTTGTAGTACTCTATAATGCTAGTCTTTATTAAGCCTGGTTGGTACTTATAGATTATGTCATTAAAGATGAAGATTGGTGTCGAGCCGACAATAGAAAAGGCTAAATTGAAATCATCACCGTTTCCTTTTGAACCTTTTCTGGAAACGACCAATTGTTGTTTCCCATTAATAGACAAAACTACAGGTATTTGATTATCTTCAAAAAAAGTTAAGTCATCCTGTAAAGTAGCAAGTACTGCATCAAGGCTGTCAGTCTCTTCTAGTTCTAGTCCACCTATTTCTCCATTTAGTTTTGGCTCGTTATGGAATGTCAAGAATTCTTCGAGCGCTTTAGTAAGATTAACCCCATTTGAAACAGACCTGCCTCTCTTTGCGGCGTCCGGAGAGTTCCCGTAAGGGCCAACTATTTGCTTTTCAGAAATCTCATTAATAGTTTCAGTAAGCCTACTGTGGTCTTTTAAACGCAACAATTCATCAGGAATTAGATGGTCGCCAACTTCGTAGTTAATCTTTTCATAATGCAAAGGCAATGAAACATGATATGCACTGATTCTAAATTGGGGATCAATGTTAACTAGAAGAGATACAGCACCGTACTCTGACAATTCGGCATACTGAGAGTTGGTAATATCGTCCGTTCCAGAAAAGCGATCAAATGATCCGGGATGTCTATGCCACAACCCAATCAAGTCAAGTTGCTCTTTATACAACCTTGAGATTTTGTTGATCAGATGATTGATATAGGATTGATCATATTCAAAATATGCTCTTTGAAAAATAGCCCTTGGTCCGGGATCTATTGTTTCCAGCACATACCAATTATTGCCGCGCCGATAGCCTAAAAAAACACCACCGGTTTCCGTTTTTATTTTTTCAAGTGTTTCGACTGCAAGGGCAACCATAGCTCTGTCAGAAAAAACTAGCCGTATTGCCATCACACACCTCTTGATCAATTTAGAATGTATGCTCGAAAATTTCGTCACCTATTTCGCCAGCAAGCCATTCCTCGACTACAAAAATCCATTTTGATGCCCAGCCGAGCGCTTTAACAGCGGACGTCGTTCTGTTGCCAGAATCAATGTCCTCTTTTCTGGCCGTGCACATATAGAGATCTCCGTTGCCATCTCTCAGGACATGGGGGAGCGAACCTGCTGCACGATATAATTCATTCAGATCTGGCTTAACAGAGTAGACCCTCAACGACCCACCATAAGTGTTGTTATGTGGATGGTTGTGGTCATAGACTACCATGAGCGTCCATGTTCCACCTTCTTTTCCACGGGGATTCAGCGTTCCAATCCAACATAGGCGACCATCGTCCAGCTTATCGAGAACAAAGTTCGGAAAGAACTGCTTCATGGCTTGCTTCTCTGCCTCAAAAAGCTGAGGATTTCTCTCATACCAATAAAAACCTGCCATTGTTATCCTCCCAACAGACTATGCAAGTTTTCCTTCTGGAGCTTTCAGTGTTCTCCCTGTAAGAGCTTCCGGATCAGTAGGTGTTACCACTTGACCGGATGGCGTAACATTAACGTCCTCACCGCGCTTGAGCCGTTCTGCGATTTCACGCCGCTTTGCAGCGGCAGCATCTTCCTCAACCGCAAAGCGACCACCAGGTACATATAAATACATATTCATTCTTATTCTCCTCTTCTGTATTATTCTGCTTTTTCATCTTCAGACGTTGGAAGTAGCATTGCAACCACACAAAAAATAGTGGCAACCCCAACTAATTTGAGGAACTCGCCAATTGCATCTAATACGATAGCTAAGCCAAACTGGAAATTTTCTGAAGCCAGGATTTTCTTCATGAGTCAACCTCCAAAGGTGTTGTCTTTAGTCGCATCCAAACGTTAGATGGTAAAGAAGGTACACCTTTTTTACCGCAATTTGTTGGATTCCTTGATATGCGAAAAACTACATATTAATTTACCATATTTTCGCTTTTGACGCAATATTACAATGGTAAAAAAGGTGTACCTTTTTTATGATTCGACTGCCCTTGCCCACTTCAAAAAGGTGGCGTGCGACGTCCCCAACTGGATTGCCGCTTGCCTTGCGGAAATGGTGCCATCGTGCCAGCTTGAATACACAGTACAGAAGCTTTCCGGCTTTTCTTTTGGCCTTCGCCCTAGATTAAGACCCTTAGCTTTTGCAGCCGCTATTCCTTCTGCCTGGCGTTGCCGGATAAATTCTCTTTCAGTCTGTGCAACATAGCTAAGAAGTTGGAGTACAATGTCCGCAATAAGCGTTCCCGTGAGATCTCTTCCTTGCCTGGTGTCTAGCAGGGGCATATCCAGAACAACTACATCTGCTCTGATTTCTTTCGTTATATGCCTCCATTGCTCCAATATTTCGTCATAGTTTCTCCCAAGCCGGTCAATACTCTTTATTACAAGAGTGTCGCCCGGCTTTAGTTTTTTGACTAAACGAAGATACTGTGGCCTTTCAAAATCTTTTCCGGATAATTTGTCAATAAAGATATCTCGGCTTTGTATTCCATAGTCCTGCAATGCAATTAGCTGACGGTCAATGTTTTGCTCTTTTGATGATACACGAACGTATCCGTATTCCTTTCTGTTCATTTGATCTCCTCCATTCAAAGATAGTATCGCTTAGAGGAAACCTTGATATGCAATTGTTGTCGGGTTAATTGATGCTTTATTTATTCGTAGAAATAATACGACAAAAATTATTAAAGTGCAACGCTTTACCGAAGTATAATCTACGAAAAAGACAAGCCCTGGAGGTGATTGCTTGAAAGATATTCTTGCGACAATCACTGATTTAAGAGAAGCTCGTGGATGGACAGAGTATCAGCTTGCCGAAAACGCTGGGCTCCCTCAGTCTACAATTTCATCGTGGTATCGAAAAAAAATGATACCAACTGTACCGTCTCTAATGAAGATATGTAACGCTTTTGGTATCACTCTTTCTCAGTTATTTTCTGATGAAGACTCTCTTTTTGAGTTAACAGACATGCAAAAGAGGTTACTTTCATGCTGGTCTTGTTTGAATCTGAAACAACAGGAAGCACTGCTTGAATTCTTAGAAAGAATCTGACAGATATAACGTCTCTGTAACTAAATACAATTAAGGTCATGGGTTAGCAATCTATCTGCGAACCCATGACCTTTTTGTGTTTCATTTCAAAGATTTGTTTGTCTTATCAAAGACAAACAAAAACTTCCAAACACAGTTTACAAGACTTCCTGTTTGTGGTATAGTGCTATAAACATGCGCATGAAGGAGATGGTACCATGTCGGATGCGGCATTCGTATTCCCTGCGATAAAAGGTTACCAGGCGCACAGGGAGTATTATACATCTATGGTTCCTTTAGGAATTATCCCGCAATTATTTCAGTTCGTGGACGAAGGGCTTCCACCAGAAATAAGGGCGCAAAGAACCCTCAATAAAGCAAGGATACCAGAGATGTGCAATTACATCCTTGAGAATCCGGATAGTTATGTTTTTTCGTCTCTGACAGTCTCTGTTGACGGAACGTTAGATTTTCGCTCTATGAACGCCGACAATCCTTTGATTGGACACATTCATATACCGATGGATGCCAGATTTCTTATTAACGACGGGCAGCACCGGCAGGCTGCAATTGCTGAGGCCATCAAGAAAAAACCGGAATTGAAGAAAGAGCATATTTCTGTCGTGTTCTACCAAGACGAGGGTTTGCAGAGATCCCAGCAGATGTTTTCCGATCTCAATCGTTATGCTATTCGTCCTACAAGGTCAATTAATATCCTATATAATTCCCGAGAAGAGGCTTCTGTAATTGCGAAGCGAGTAGTCGAGGAAGTCAATGTTTTTAATGGACTAACTGAAAAAGAAAAAACAGCGATTTCCAACCGTTCGAAAGCGTTGTTTACTCTCAGTGCAATATGTACTGCAACAAACGAGCTACTAAAGGGCATCGACGCAACGACTGATGACAAAGCGACACTGGCCATTGAGTTTTGGAATGAAGTATCAAAACATATTCCCGAATGGACGCAAGTTAAGAGTGGTGAAATAAAGTCTTCTTCAGTCCGTAAGGACTCCATCTGCTCTTTGAGTATTACCTTAGTGGCCATCGGTTCAAGTGGTGGAGCTCTATTAAAAAAATATCCCAACAGCTGGCCTGAATGGCTCCGGCGCCTGGAGCTTATTGACTGGCGGAAGAGCAATCCCCTTTGGGAAGGACTTGTCTTTGTTAATGGGAAGGTAGCTGCAAACAGATCCACTCAGAAGGCTATGACAAAATATATGAATGAATACATATCAAAGGATAATGGTGAAGAAGATGCCAAGTTTATCAAAGGCTGATATCCGTGATGTAATCGAGATTATAAAAGGTCTTTATCTCTCGGATATGATTCCATGGATTTGCGGGTATAGTGGCGGAAAGGACTCTACAGCTGTTGTTCAGCTTGTATGGGAGGCGCTCAGCGAACTCCCTGTAGAAAAACGAAAAAAAACGGTTCATGTTATTAGCACAGACACTTTGGTTGAATCACCGGTAGTAGCGCTTTGGGCGACGAGATCGCTGGAAAAGATGCGAGCGAAGGCGAAGGAAGACAGACTTCCTATAATTCCTCACAGACTTACGCCTACGACAAATAACACCTTTTGGGTAAACCTGATTGGGCGCGGATATCCTTATCCTCGCCGAGACTTCAGATGGTGCACAGATCGTATGAAGATAGACCCGTCGAATCGATTTATCAAAGAGATCCTCGATGCCGAAAGTGAAGCAATTCTTGTCTTGGGCACAAGAAAAGCAGAAAGTGCAACACGAAAAGCTGTCATGGAAGGCTATGAAAAGAAGCGTTATCGTGAGCATCTCAGCCCAAATGGTTCTTTTCCGAACTCGTATGTTTTTACTCCCATTGAAAATTGGTCAAACGATAACGTCTGGCAATTCTTGCTTCAGTATTCAAATCCCTGGGGACATTCAAATAAGGATTTGCTTTCTATGTATAGCGGAGCTTCCGCAGATGGAGAGTGTCCATTGGTTATCGATACGTCAACGCCCAGCTGCGGTAACAGTCGGTTCGGATGCTGGGTTTGTACAATGGTAACCGAGGACAAATCTATGGCGGCCATGATCCAGAACGACGAGGAGAAATCATGGATGCTTCCCATGCTGGAGTTTCGCAATGAGATAGCCGGGGATTGGGATACCGACAGAAAGAGACGCGACTTCAGGCGGAAGGACGGTACCCTGACATGGCATAACAACCGTTTAGTGCATGGACCTTATACCAAAGATACCCGTCAGAAATTCCTTCGTCGACTTTTAGAAGTTGAAAAAATAGTCCACGAAATTGGGCCGGATGAGATCAAACACATACCGCTCATTACAAAAGAGGAGTTACAGTTTATCCGTCAGATATGGCTCGATGAAAAGCACGAATTTGATGATACACTTCCCAGAATCTATGAAGATGTGACCGGACAGCCCTATTCTGATCAACTAATCAGCAAAAACAAGTATTTTGGACCTGAGGAAGCGGCCTTGTTAGAAACGGTATGTGATGAGATGTACTCTGGGGAAACTCTTATGACTGAGTTGCAGCGTGCGCTGTTAGATACAGAAGCAAAGGCCGCCGCTATCTCCAATAAGAGAAATGTAATCGTTAATTTTGAAAAAGAAATAGAAAAGGCAATCTATCGCGATGAACCTGATGCTGAACAGGTGGCCATGGAGCGAGCCAGAAGATTTAACACTTTCCTCGAGCCAGAGGGCGAGGATGATTTTGTCGAATGAGGTGATTTGAAGTGTATTTCACTAGAGTTGCGTTACACAACTTTGGTATCTATAAAGGCACACATGAAATGATCCTTTCAGACAAAATCGGTTCACGAAACATCACATTGGTCGGCGGGCTGAATGGTCGAGGAAAAACAACTTTTCATGATGCCATTCTGTTGGCTCTTTATGGCAAGCTTGCACTAAAGTACATCCAGGAGAACGAAAAATCTTTCGATAAACTCTTGCTGGATCACATCAATAAACACGCGACAGATGCAATTACATATGTCTCCGTGACTTTGTGTCTCGACGATGGGACAGAGCTCATGGTCAAGAGGTCTTGGACAGCCAAAGGGAAAAAGGCTATTCAGGAAACCGTTGTTGAGAAGAATGGTTCTGTTGATAAGTACTTAGGAGAAAACTGGAACTATTATATTGAAGAAATCCTTCCTTTTGGTATCGCAAGGTTCTTTTTCTTTAACAATGAAAAAATAACTCAGCTTGCGGATGATGTGTCCTTCGACCAGATTAAGACATCAATCAAATCAGCAATCGGTGTGACAACAATTGAGACAGCCATTGCCCATCTCGACGAAGTGATTCGCAGGAAAAACAATGCGCTCCAAGCTTTTGAAAACAGCGAAGAGAATCAAGCATTTAAAGAAATTGAAGCACAAATCGGCGATGTTAATAATCGGATAGAGGTTGCGATCCAGCGCGTAAATGAGCTGGAAATGATTTGCCAAGAGAATGCTGTCAGAGTTGAAGCCCGTGAGCGTGAATTCTGGTCTTCAGGTGGTGAACTCAGTCGAAATCGTGAAGCAATAAAGAACGAGATGCACAAAATATCTGCAGAGCGTGATGCTGTACAAGCAGAAATTTTGCAATTAACTTCTGATGCATCAAGCCCTTTATTCCTATGCAGAAACCTTGTGAAACAAGCTTATGATAAGGAAGCGCAGCAGCAAGAAGACAGTGTTCAAAAGCACACAAAAGAGCAGCTGCATCTGGCCTTTGACCGAATCCGTGATAAACTATATAGTTTGAAAATCGATGCTGCAGTCAAGGATCTTGTTTTACACATTCTTCATGAAGAATTAGGCTCACATGTTCCTGATGATGAAAACTCACAATTTCAAGCGCTTTCTGCCACTAGTATGATGCTGTTTGAGCGGCTTATTTCCGATCTTTTTCAAACTATGCCCCAGAAAATTCAAAACTTGACAAATCATGTAGATGCGCAGGAAAGCGAACTGATGAGTCTAGACGCTCACTTAGGGGCTGCGGACGAAAAAACAATGGCTATGCGTCTATATGAAGCTCTGAAAGAAGTTGAAAAAGAAAAAACGATATCGGATGAAGAACTTAGACGGCAAAATGAGCAGCTTGAAAGTTTAAGAAAACAGCGCGAAATCTTAATGAACAAGCGCATCCAGTTGATTAAGGCTATTACGGAAAAGGAAAACAAAAACGACAACAATACCCGCATTATCAAGTATGCTGCCATGTCCATGGAAGTGTTGGGAGAATTTAAAACTCGCCTTCAAGCGCAAAAAGTTTCTCATCTTTCTTCTACTGTGACTGAGTGCTTCAAAAAGCTGGTTGAGAAGGACACGCTAGTGAGCAAAATAGAAATAGATCCACAGAGCCTTGATGTGACTATTTATGACTTTGACGGAAATGAGCTGTTGAAGAACCAATTATCTGCCGGTGAGCAGCAGATGTTTGCTGTTTCCATTGTTTGGGCGCTCGCTCTCACATCGGGCTACAAAGCGCCTGTTGTTATTGATACCCCTATGGCCAGACTTGACTCTTCGAACAGAGCAAATTTTGTCATGAATTACTTGCCAGCGGCAAGTTCACAGGTCGTAGTATTATCCACGGACGAAGAAATACATGGACGGTATCATGATATGATCCGGGATCACATTGTGGATTATTACACTCTCCTATACCGAGAGGAAGAACAGTGCACCTCTATCATTCATGGCTATTTTGAGGAGGCGTAGTTTGTGATTGTAAAACACTTCAAACTATCTCAGCCAGAAAAAGACCGTCTGATCAGAATAAAAGCGCGAACGGGTATTCAAAATTGGAATATCCTTTGCAGGTGGGCTTTGTGCTGGTCTCTATCCGAACCTAGTGTTCCTGGGGGTGTAGATCCCTTGTCAGACAGCAACGTGGAAATGGATTGGTCGACCTTTGCCGGAGAGTATGCTGAAATCTACGAGGCTATCATTCGCCAGCGTTGTTTAAATGATGGATTGGGAGACGATGAAAGAACGTTAGCGAAGTATTTTCGCCTGCATCTCAGCAGAGGAATCAGCCACTACAGTTCAAGAGATGTTTTGAAAAACTGTCAGGATCTCTTGAAATCTGCGCTTCCGAAGGAGGTTTTCTGAATGGCCGTATATCTTGATTTTAATGCCTCATCCCCAGTAGATCCCAGAGTGCTGGAACGAATGGTTGACGTCTATCAAAACCATTACGGAAATGCCGATAGCCGGACACATGTTTTTGGAACTGATGCGAAAGAGATCGTTGTATCTTCACGAAAAACCATTGCTGATATCTTGGCCGTGGACAGCACAGATCTGCTTTTTACAAGCGGCTCAACAGAGAGCAACAACATGGCCACGCTTGGCCTTTTAGAGTATGCCAAAAGCTCGGGGCGAGATCATTTTATAACCACTGCGATTGAGCACAAATCTGTCTTGGAGGCGATGAAGCGACTGCAATCCCATGGCTGCAAGGTTGATTATATTTCCCCAGATGAGAGTGGTCGGATTCGCCCTGAGCAGATTCTTGAACTGTTAACCGAGCGAACCCTTCTCGTTTCTATGATGCACGTTAACAGTGAGACGGGAATCATACAGCCAATTCAAGAAGTCGGAGCGGCCTTGGCTCAAACTGGAACATACTTTCACATTGACGCAACACAGGGGTTTGGCAAGCTTAACAACGAACTAAGAAATACGAAATATGATATGCTCAGCTTCACTGCACATAAGCTCGGTGGCCCGCAAGGGATCGGTGGTTTCGTCTTTAAACGCGACCGCTCTTATAAGCGTCCGCCTATTACGCCTATCATGTGTGGAGGACAACAGGAGCGGGGCTTTAGACCCGGAACCACTCCGGTAGCACTGGTCGCTGGATTTGCGCTGGCTGCGGAGCTATGTGATAAGGAAATGAAAGATCACATGAAAAAATGCTCTATTATCAAAGAGAGCTTAATAGCCGCCCTGGCCGGTGTTAACTACCGCTTCAACGGAGATCAACATTTTTGCATCCCTTCTACTGCAAATATCAGCTTTGCGGGTGTAGATGCAGAGGCCCTGTTTCTGGCCATGAAGGGAGATTACGCTTTCTCAAACGGATCAGCCTGCAATTCAGGCAGCCATGCGCCGAGTTATGTATTAACAGCCATGGGTTTGGACGAACAGCGTGTAAATGAGGCTGTCAGACTTTCGTGGAATCACGAAACCACAGTTGATTTTTCCGAGCTTTCTCGATTTATTAAATCCATGCAATAAGCCAGCATCACAATAATCAAAAAAGCATGAGGAGCGCTCATACGCATGTAGCTCCTCATGCTTTTCTGTTTTTAAAGGCTTTTAGGGTGGGCGATGCCTAAAATGAAATTCTAAGCTTGTTCATCAGATTCCGATCCCTTAGCCAACAAAGAATGTTGGGCGTTAAATCTAAAAACGTCGCCTGCTTCGAGGATACTTTTCGCAAAAAGGCTTCGACTTCTGGGCTAAGCGTAAACTGAGATATAAGCACGTTGGCCCTCTCCACTTCTGCCAATAACTTTTCTACGTTCTTAGCCGAAGGCTCTGCTGCGACCAGTGAGTTAATGCGACTCTTTAGGTTTTCCACATCAGCTGGATTCTCTGACAGCCCTCCCAGCATGGACAGATACCCATTCGGCCCCTCGACATACTTCGCAGCAGCCTCACGCCAAATTGCCGTCTCCTGACTCTTTAGCGTTTTTCCCTGCATTTGGAGAACCTTAACCAGATGTGCACTTAAGGTACTTTCATATGCGGCCGCTCCGCAAGCGTCAATACTATCCATGAGCTCTGATTTCTGGGAAATGCTCAAGACAGAATGCTCCGCAAGACCTGATTTGTCAATCGCCCCAGCGCAAATTAAGGCGCTTTTTACTTCTACAGCAGCTTGGCTCAGAGACACCAGAGCCGCAGTATATTCTACCGCATAGTCCTTTTGTTGCTTTGCTGCTGCCCTCTTTTTTATGGTAGAGATACTTTTATCAATGGTTTCCGTCAGCAGCATCGTGCACCTCCAACTCTTCAAGAAGCTGATGCAATTCGTTCATAGCCATCCAAGCAGCTTCGCTCATTTGTTCAAATTCGGGGGGAACGCCAAGCGAGGTTATAGCCTTCCTGGCCCTCTCTGTTTCCTGCTGAGCCAGTTTTTCAATTCTTTGCAGATCAATTAATAAGGCTCTCAGAGCTGATAATGCATTTGCAGAGTAGGCATGGAATAAAGCTATGGGGTTTTGATCAGTCGTATCGCTAAATACGGCAGCTTGATTTTCTACAAGATGAGCCCGCTCCAAATGATTGCTTGAATACCTCTGGCTAAGATCGTTATTGCCAAGAATTCCAGCGCTTGCAAATGTCGAGAACAACGACTCAATAGAAGAAAACACTTCTAACAGATTGCTGTCGTTTAGCTCTCCAGTATAGCCTTTAATAGATCCTAAGACTTCGTTGGCTTGTTCCTGCTCTGCCTCTACGACGGCCCTTATTCTGGGATACAGCTTTTTCAGCAGGATCACCGGGCTGTAGAGGATATTCTCGGCCGGAATCTCGGGCAGTTGATCCTCAATATTCCACTCACAATTGATCAGCTTACGAGCTGCAGTTATTAATTCGTTTGCCCTGTAAAACTTCTTGTTGGAAGCATCCTTAGAAAACTGGATAGAACCCATCGTTGTTGCAGAAGCTTTTTGAAGAAGTCTAAGCGCAGAGTCAAATTGTGCATCCTGCCCGCTGATAAATTGCAGTAGAGACTCCCACTCTTTGGTGGGTCTTATTATGTCTTTATTTCTGGAAATCGGGGCGAAGAGCGAGCGGACGGCCGCCAGTGGTGTCGAAGTATCAACTTCTGCGCCGAAAGCGGTTGCGCGGAGATATTGTAAGGCAAGACTCCACTCAAAAATCGGCAGCGTTTCATCCGGCCCTGAGGCAGAAACCTTTTGAATGATGGTCTCTTTATTCTTTTCCAGCCATACTGCCAATCGTTGCTGATAGTAAACAGAACTTTCAAAGTCCCAACCTTTTGCATAATTTCGCTCAGTTAAAGCCAATAGAACGTCGCGGGTATCCGCAGATCGGTCAAGGTATATTAAGGCTTTGCCATCATAAGGCTGTGATGACTGTCCCTCAATGTAAAAAGAATTAAGGGTGAGGCGCTCCGCCACAATATAAGCCGGTATGCCTATGTCTTGCCAGGGAATCGCACCACAAGCCTGATTCTCACCGCAAATCAAATCGCGAAGATAACCACGAAAATCGGCATGAAACTGCAAAACCTGATTATCAGAAAACCAAGTTTCAATCGCATTCCTGTGCTTTTGATAATCCTTCGCAGCTATGTCGACAGGAGCCTTCGGCCGGGAACCAGCGGTTTCTTCTCTCTGCTGTGGCTGGGCATCGCTTTCGGAACCATCTGAATGGGTAATGTTTTGACCAACAGAGGAATCAAGGACATCGCCAATTCCACTAAAGTCACCCAAGCCTATATCCTCAAGAAATAGCTTGTTAACAAGGCCAAAAGTAATGCTTCCGTTTTGCGTCTTCACTCCGGTTGCTGATCCGTCGCCCCAAATAGCAAAGACAGATTTTAAGCGGTTTTTGTCAATAGTCGAAAGAGCTTCTATTCGGTCAATGGAGGAAGCGTGCTGGGTTTTGCTCATCGAGATGAAGCTTGGATTTAACGGAAATGCCCATGCTTCTCCATAGTCCTTCCCATCAAAATACTCTTTCAACTGAGCACGAATAACATCCTTTAAAAAGGTGCGAGGACTTTTTACCGGCAAACTGTTATACAAGGTAGTCAAGGCTCGCCGATTAAACGGATATAGCGTAACGGGCTTTTCGCCTAGTGTGGTGGTCTCCCACAGACACGGCGGCTGAAAATCACCGATGGGAATACTGTCCATATCTGCGCCATACTCGCACCATTTATGCAGCATATCCGGATCACAATAGATCGCGTTCAGATAACGGCCGGTCATTTGAACCAGAAAATCATCAGTTCCATAAGCCCGATCGGTGACGCTGATCTGTTGCGTGACTCGATCGGTAAAATTATCTCTAAACTGATGGTAGTAATCATTTGTGATGCCAATAATAGCGGTGACGCGGCAGAGCTCGGAATATAGGCCAGTATGAGGAATCGAGAGTACTGTGATCAATTCGGAGTCAATTCCAGTGAAGCCGGTAAAATCTTCAATAAACAGAGTCAGGTTTTTCCCCTGTTTTTTAAGATCTCGGCGTAATTGCTCAAAAACAGATTTTGTACTCTCACTGGAAATGTCCGCGCATCGCTGAACAACTTCACGTGTTAAGCGGTTAAGATAGTTTACGAGGCGAGAGATTTCCAGCTCATCTCCCTTTAGAGTCAATGCAAAATCCTGAGCCTGTGGGTCGCCCTGCTTGACCACAGAGGAAATTATTTTTCGAACATTAAAATCTTCCTCTTCAAAGATCCTCGTTTCCTTCAAAACATGATTGCTAGGTGCCGTGATTACGTTGTAGCACCGTGAAATTGGGCCTCCTTCTCTCAGAAGAAACTCACTCACTCGACTATCAGAGAGATAGCTGGCCACATCCCGGCAAATGACGGGTTTGTAAACTTCACCGCTTTGATCGTTTTTAACGGCTGCAATATAGGCATATAAAATATCATTTTTGAATGAGGACTCATCCTTCGAGTCTGAGGAGGCTATGAACTTGCGCAGTTTCTGCTCTACCTCTTTGTCACGGATCGCCTTCTGTTCAAGGAGCTGGGAGAAAACGCCGCGCACAGAGTTGTTTAAGCGGCGAAGAAAGATAATCTGCTCGTTTTCTGGATTATATATTGTTGAGGGGCTTTTTTCAAACTTTGCTTTTAAATAGCGAATTAAATGAGACTTGCCCGTTCCGTTATCACCCCGAACGATGATCATACGGTGATTATTTTCTGGATTATAAACGAGATTTTGAAAGACCTCTTCTTCATTCATTAGAATCGGGGTTTGGGATGTTCGCCCACCCTGGTATATTTCCAACTGTGAGAAGGGCATATGTGTGGCAAAGAAGTAAGCATCCTCAGCTGCGATATTGTCAGTCTTAATGGCGTCGCGTTCCATGACTGTGCGGTAGCGGTCCCAATTCATGTGCACACCTCTTCCCATACTGTAATGTGCGAGAACTCATTGATTGGCTCGCCGTCCACATAGAATAGCATCACGCGATTTGAGTCTTGCCATGTTTCCAACTTAATGAAACCAAGCTCGTGAAGCGTACGAAGACCCGCCGATACGGCCAAGGGCAGTTTACCACTGAAATCCGCTTCTGGAAGCTTGTTGCTTAACCAGATAATAAAGTCAGCTGCCCGGACAGCTTCTCCATAACGAAAGCTTTTGGCGTAAGAGGTGGCCAGAGCATCTTGTATCCTGGTTTTCATATTTGGCAGGATCATTGTTCCGTTCAGGTATCCCAAGCCGAGGAACGCAGCCCAAAATCGCCACCCAAGAACAGAGTTCTCATTTACTGCAGAAAGCTCGCTGACTTCTTTTGAACATACTTCCGCCATATTTTCCCATTTTTGCATGGCGAACAACGAGTCATTCTTAGCAATTATCCATCGGGTGAACATCACAAAGGTAGAATCCTTGCGGTGAAAAACCAGACTGCTAACATATTGACGGAATGCTTTTGGCGTCTCAATGGCCGATTTAGGACCAACAAAGACAAGTTTATTGTTTTTCTGCTGGATAAGCCCCAGCTCGTCCTGGGCGACCGCAATAGATTTGTTGATTTCGTCTACCTCTTTGTCCCCAGCCAGACCGAGTGTAAGAAGGCTACGCAGATCCTCGCGTGAAATGCTTTCTTGCGCAACAGTGCGGCACACAGCAAGCACTCTCTCCGGGGTCGGCTCCATTCGCATACTGTCAGGATTACTTTTAAACATTTATATCATCTCCTCAAAGCCGTTCAACGGGGATAGAGTAGCCTTCTATGCAATCTCGCACGCGCTGGCCATTGGCTGTAACACAGGAACCTTCATTGGCATAAAGGATTCTTCGATAGTGGAATTGTTTTAGCTTATTCAGGTTTTTGAAAAGAGCAATGCTGTTGCTCTCGTCGTCAAGCACGCAAAGGACGCCACGAGAGAATACGTAAGGCGCCTTGTCAACCGCAAAAAAGAACTCCTCATAATTTAAGGTCAGCCCGGAAAAGTGTTCCTTGTTCGCAAATCTCTCCGGCAGAATTATAGCGCCAATCTTGTTTTGATCTGCATGCTGGCAAAGAGTTTCTATTTCTTCCTCTGAACAAGGACCAATACTTCTTCGGCTGATGACCAATTCTTCATAAGAGCCAAAACTGCGCTTTAGTCTCTTTTCCATTTCAGCCGGCGGTAGTGCAATCTCGGGAGAGGATCGCAGCTTATATCGACTATCTGTTGTAACTCTACCTTTTGGATCACAAGGGCAACCGTGGCACACCTCTTTCGAGAGTGGAAACAAGCGTCTGAACACCCGTCCCCAGCAGTTTTTCCTGGGGGATTCCACCAAATCTCGAATAACATAATAGTCTTCCATTTGAGCCTGGTACTCTTGTTGCCGTGGTTCGTTAAGTTCCTCGGCTAGTTTCTCTGAATCTCCCAGCAATTCTGGCCGGTTCATGTGAACCGTGACAGTATATGCTTTGCGTTGAGAATCAAAGTTCACATCTAACAAGTCAATATACCCTGTTCTATGGAGAAAGAGGAGCAGGTTGACATTCCAGTACATATTCCGGTTTCCGGCATACTCGCTTTCCTCTTCCGAGAGAGTAATGGGGGGAGTGGTCGTGTCAAGGACACAGTTGTCCCCCTCGATGATTGTCGTCGGGTTTTGGAGCATGCTTTGCCAGCGAAGGACGGTTTTATCCACTGTAAGGACACGCTTGTTAACCAAGCCAAGCGCTCTTCGCACATCACTATCCTTATCATAAGGATTTTTATAGGGCATAAATAAGCTGAGCGATGGCAGTCGGTCTCGCCCTCCGCGGCCCACTTCTTGATAATACCGGCTTAAGTTCTCAGGACAGCACGCATGGATAACCGTTCTAACATCCGGCTTGTCCACACCAATACCAAAAGCGGATGTGGCGATTACTATATCAAATTGATTTTGCTTCCACCCGGTTAAGACCCGGTTTCGCTCCTCTTCTGCTGTCTCGCCGGTAAATACAGGAATGTTTTTATACCCCTCGCGAAGAAATCGATTTTGAAGAGCGCGTGCCTCTTTGGGCTCAAGAACATATACCACAAGCGGTTTAGGGAGTAGCTCTACAGCCTCAATGGTCTTATTCGCCTGTTCTTCTCTGGACTTGACAGCTGTAAAGTAAAACCTGGGTTCCTGCCTCAGCGCATCACAACGCATTTGAACATTATGTCCTTCTTCGCCAAACAGGGTAAACAGGGTCGAAACCACTGTGTCAGTAAGAGTTGCAGACAAAAGGAACGTTCGTATTTTGTTTTGAGACGCAGCCCGCCACTTTTTAAGAGCTATTGAGAACAGCTGGAAATCCGGGCGAAAAAACACGCCCCAATCAGGAACGACATGCGCTTCGTCAATTACGACATTCACTAGATACCCATTTTCTGCGGCCTGCCCGAGAAGCGCATATAACTCTGAATTTTTCAGAACAGCCTCCGGTGAGGTAAACAGTAAGCGTGCGCTTTGCTTTCTAATCGCAGACAAAATTGACATGCGCTCTGTAATGCTTTGATCGCCTCTATAGCAGTAGATTTCGGAATTGTCCTTCAGCACGGTATTAGCACTGGAAAACTGATCCATCGCTAGAGCTACAGTTGGAACGATCACAACAGTTAATCCTCGGGATGTGCTGGCAAGCAACTGCGTCACAAGGCTCTTTCCCCCGCCTGTTGGCTGAGATATAAGGAGTGTGTTACCCAAAGGCAGATTCAAGGCCGTATAGACGGCCAGCTTCTGTTCATAATTCTTATAGTGCCGAAAAATGGTGTTGCTTCTTAAAATATCATCTCCTGCTGAATTTTGCTCAAGCTCCGTGTTGCCGTCAAAGCGAAGATCGTATACTTCTTTTATGTATTGAGCAGGTACCAACCAGGCACATGTTTGTAGAACGCAAGAGATCATTCCGTCGCCTTCACACATCAGGCCAAGCCTGGTTCCATGATTCTCTGCAATGCGATAAAAGGTAGTCGCAAGCCTCATGCGGCCAAAGATCAGCAACACATCTCGAATATTCAGGCACAAATCTTTTTCAGAAGCGGTTCCGCGACGGTACTGTTCAGCGCGATGCAAAAAACCTACCACATACCTGGCTCTTGCTGCTTCCTCGAGATTGGAAAATGAAGAAGTATCCCGAAGTAGTTTCTCCAGCTCGGCCATAGCGCTTTCCTTGCTCATGGCACCGATATTATATTGTTGAAAGATCTCTCTGCTATCCATTCATTCTCACCTTCAGGAAACAAACAGCATCTAAAACCGGCTTAGCCGATTGCAAAACGCTAAACGTTGCTTGGAAAACTCTATCCTTTTGTGCCAACTTAGCTGGATCTCTTTCAAAAAACAGGCACTCTGCGCGGTAACCGTTTAGAACACGTTGCATCTCATTTCTGGCTGCATCTATATCTGCCTCCTCGTGAAGCTTTTTTCGCGCTCTTTTGTATGCGATTTCAGTGCATTTATCAACCAGCGGTTCCCATATATCAGGAGGAGTATTACCGATAAATCGTTCAAGTGGTGACATTGACAGGCGTCCGGAGCTGCGTTTTCCTAAATGCGTACAGTCTCGCGCCCGAAGCCCCAGTAAGGTCTCTATGACTGTCACTTCTGGGATTGCTCGGCTTTGCGCGTTAAGTGCCACAGGTACAATGATTTGACTTAACGGAAGATACATTTTGTACTGAGCCAATGTTTCAAGGCCAAGGCCTTCACTGAGAAGCTGATCTATAGATGTCTCCACATTGTAGATATAAACTAAGCCGTCATAATTGTAATTGGCCTGAGTGCCTATGGCCGCACAGCGCCCTCGGCTGCAGCTGAGGGCATTTCGAATGATTGCGTCATAGACAGGATCTCCCGGAGCATAGAACAGAATATCTTCCCGCACAGAAGCGGTCTTTCGGTCAAAGGATCCCAGTATTTTTCCTTTTCGCTTCATGATTGCGGTGCTGTTGTAATGCTCCCAATTCGGTGGAATAAACAAGCTTTGTTTGGCCGCGTTGACGCTGAACTTGTCTGCGTTGAATTCTACCAGTAAATCTTCGGGGTGGTACTCGGGACTAAGGCCGACTTGGTGGCCCCAGCCGAGCATGGCTGAAGCAAAGATATTATCATCTTCTCCGGCATAAACAGATAGAACATGCTCAACGCCTTGATTCAACGGGCGATAAAGGGTAGCTCCCAGGTCAAAGTCTTGCTCATCCTCGACACTTTCACGCATCTCCTCCGCCTGGTCCAGGATTTCATCAAAGGCATTATTCAAGCCGTTTTCAAAGTCATCTTCCAGTGCTTCTAGAATTAAGCCATTTAATTCTCCGGTTATGATTTCCAAACCGCTTAATGACTGGTTAAACAGTTTCAAACCGTCCCGCCAAATATGAAAGAGCTGCTCTTCAACCGTCCCTTCCGCGACCAAAACTACTGAGGTGACATCCATATCAGGATCTCTTCCTAAACGGTCCAGGCGGCCGATTCTCTGTTCAAGCGCGTTGGCACTCCAAGGAATATCCAGATGAATAATTTGGCTCGCAATTTGAAAGTTTCGTCCTTCACCACCGGTTTCGTCACAAACGATTACTCGACAGCTTTCGTCATTCTGAAACTCGTAAACGCTATCTTCCAACTCGCTTCGAGTCATGTGTTTTCCAAAGCCTACCGCACGGATCCCTTGTATTTCATAACGATTATTGAATAACTCCAGAAACTCCGTAAGCGTTGCATTGTGCGCTGTAAATACAACAATCTTACAATTTGCATCATCGGTTACATCAGTTTCCTGATCGATATAGTTTAAAGCAGTCATAAGGCGGCCTTTGATAAGATCAGGATCTTCATCCAGCGCTATATTGACATGAGCATGCTCACTTATGGCTTGCTGTTTCCATTCCACGGCACTACCCAGAAGAATACCATCCTGGATTTTTAGCTCACACAGTGTTCTCTCAAAAGCCCATGGGCTGCTGAAAAGCGATGACATCAAGGGAATTGCAACCTCTGTTATAAAGGAATGGCTACCGGTGCTGTTTGCAGTCAAATAAGACATGGTACTTTGAATTGCGCCAATTTCGTTATAGTTTTCGTCAACGGAAAGGGGCACATAGGGAAGGGGCAACAAGCATCGTTTGGCCATTCGCTCCATGATGATCTGACGGCGATTGCGAATAACTTTTCTTTCAATACGGTAATTTTCGCAGATATAAGCCAAAGCTTGTTTTACAGCCTCAAGGCCAAGATCATTCGCAGTTAAATCAATAGAGTTTACCATTGCCTTTAATGCACTGTCATCCAGAGTTTCAGCGACCTCATGCAATTTATCGGCGATGATTTCTTTATACTCCTCGTATCGATTAAGTCGGTTTAATTGCAGGTTGACAGTCTTTTGAATCTGTTTTTGCTTTCGGACCATCCATGCAAAGCGTTCTGAGGACATATTCTTGTATTGTTCGGGATTAAGTAAGGACAAGAGACGATGATATTCCTCGTTCCGATCCTGAATAGGGGTTGCAGACAACAAAAGAAGATGTGTAGCTTCTTCGCTTAGCGTTTGAACTTGGTTGTACCATTTGTTTTGGTTTAGCAACCGATGTGTTTCGTCAACAATAACCAAATCCCATCTTAAAGCTAAAACGACCGAAGCCGAATTGAGTTCCTCCATGGGCAGAATACAAATTGAGGCATAAGCAGAGGAAATCTCAGCTTCAAGATTGAATTTGTAATGCAATTCATTTTTCCACTGAGTGACCAGAGCTCCCGGCGCAATAATTAATGTCCGCAGTTGGCTATTCTCACTTGTCAGAATGCTGAGTATAGAACAAGCCTCAATCGTTTTTCCAAGGCCAACCTCATCGGCCAGCATATATCGAATGGGCATCGTCTCAAAGCAACGGGCAACTGTGCTGATCTGATGAGGCATGAGGAAGGCTCGGCTACCAGCTAAAACTGGAAAACCAAAGATTGCATTATTTGTTATGTGTTGATTTCGGCTAACCTTTAAATAATTAACGAACCAAGTCGGATGCTGAAACTCATATGAGCGTAGCTGCTGAGCTGGGGAATAATTCATCTGAGAATACTCAATGCTGAGGCCTGTCTCACATGCCTTTTCAAAGTGACCATCCTGCAATTTAATCCAATACCAAAATGGGTCTGAGCCTGTGCCTGGTTCTTTTGCCCGTGCAGCAATTATTCCACGCCCCCAAGCGCTGTCAACGGTAGCTCCGGGGATAGCTTCACAATGTACAACATCTTTAGCGTGAAAAACAGTATGGGAAAACAGATCTTCGTAGAATGTAGAACTTCCCAAGAGATCATGCATTTCTACACGAATAACATCGGCCAGTTCGTCATATTCGGCGCACTGGGCCAATACAAAAAAGCGCGGGTATTCTTTATCGTTTTCCTCTATTGCAATCGGGCAACGATAGTAGCAGCCAACCAACATATTCCTCTCACACTCTCTATGCTCTTAATAAGCTTTATTATGGAATTACGCTATCGGTGTTTAGAAATGGCTCCATGCAAGTCCCTTTATGAACACAATATGTACACCACTCAGAGGCGATTGCAGTTTTATCTTTGCTCTTTGTCTGATTAACATACTGTCTCGCAGCTTCTCGCAGAATGTCTGCTTTTTGTACATCTGTTGGCTGTTGATCAGGCTTCGGAAGGCTATGCAGGGAGTAGGATTTCTTAGGATACTTTCTGGATGCCATTTTCTCAAAGGCCATGTATGGATTGATTGGCTCCTTGTCAGAAATGTCAATGTCATACCGAGCCAGGCCGAACAATCGTCTCATCTGCATGTGACTTTTCGCATATGGACGAACAGTAGATGAGCTACTGGAACCGATTATGACATTGGCTAAATAGTTTCTGGCACGAAGCTTGAGATCATGGATTTCTGTGCGTTTCCAAAATGGGAAGAAATCTTCCACCTTTGCGCTCTCAGCATCAATATAGCTTGGTAGACCCTTCATAGCAGTTGAGCATGGTTGCCCAGCCACTCTTTGCCAAACAGCATCGACCAAGTAGTTCTCATAAAACTTCTGGTACAGGAAACTACCTTGAAATACCGGGGAGTCCTCCATAACATAATCCAGGAAATAACGGTATGGGCAAAGGAACATATCCATCATCTGAAAGCGATCGTACTTGATTCCTTTGGTGTATTCCTGCCCAACACTCATCATTACGGGCGGTGTCGTGAGGACTTCCTCAACAGGGCCGCCTTTTGCTTCCAGACCAAGAAGGGATAGTAATGCGTATGGTTCGGATGTTTCATCTCCATACTGTTTCACGTAACTAAGCCGTACATCACAGCGGTTAAAGCAAAGTCCATAGAAAAGAGCATATCTCAGGAAACTGCTGCGCTCCCCGATGGACGAGTAATAAACCTGGAACTGCAGATCGATGGGTGCATAAGCATTGTGAATGAAGGCTTCTGATAATGGCCACGGAAGCAGCTCGTCTACTGTTTTGTTCATGTCACGGTCAGATAGACAGGCAAAGTGATAGACTTTCTTTTCCTCATTATCAAATTGCCTCTTGCTTTGCAGAATATCGCCATCAATTTGCTCGAAATTTTTTACAATCCAGTCGACTCCTTCGTCAGCATCCTTTTGCTTGAGGTAGTAGTATAGACCCTCTTTCAAATCATGAAAGGTTCCAGAGAAGGTTGACTTTTCGGGGTGAATTTGATTAAGGCGAATCTGGAGTGCGTTAATTAGCGTTCGCTCTTGCTCATTGGCTAGGATCATTTCATGCTGCTTTAGAAATTCCTCAAGCTTATGGAAGTGCTTGCCGAAATTAATAAAATCATCATGAGAATTATCAATCGCAAAAAGATAAGTTGCAATTTCATTTATTTCTTCAATACCTCGAACAAGCGCAAGAATATCCTTTTTGCGAATCTTATATTTATTGTAAATTGACAGACTTCTAAGCGACGCCACAGGATCTACGCCTTTGGCTGATGTTACACGCTCATATTTCTCTAAATAACCCTTAGCTACCTCTTTTTCAAAACCGGCAAAAGTGGTAATGTGTTCAAACAATATTTCAAGATTATAGAATGTCTTGAGCAATTCCTCTCCTGGGGCAGCTTTAAGAATGTTAGAAGAAAGGCACTCTTTAATTGCTGGGATATCAAATATGATCTCATGCCTTTCATAGTCCCACAAGCGATAAATAGCGGAAAAGAATTGACCAATAGGATATGACAGGAAGTGTCTGTCTTTTGCATACTCGGGAAAATAGATTTTTAAAAGCGTGTGAACATCACGATTTGCCGTATATACTTGCTCATCCAGGAATCTAAGAACAGCCGCATTGCTCCAAATGTCGTTACCGCGATCCATCACGCTACGAGATTCTGAATAGCGGTGAATGGCAGCATCAAAATGGTTAGAAACGAAATGAGCGTATTCTGTGATGTTCGCAAATTCCATGAGGTCAATACCGCTATATAGCTTGTACCAACTGCGAAATAGCGGATGCCCTATGGATTTTCTTCCTTCACAAAGCTCGCCGATTGCGCAAGCCAGTGCATTGCTTTGGTTTTGCATGGTGGGAATGCAGTATTCTTTTACATTTTGGTCATGGTGAATGGGGATCTCAAAGCAACCATAAATATCGATCCATGAAGAATAGATCGCCGAATACTTATGCTGATAGTTAAACAGGAAAATAATCGTCACGCCCATCTTTTCCATATCCAAAAGCAGGCGTAACTGGGCTGGTTTAAACTGGTGCAGTCCGTGTACAACAATCGCGTTGAGTGGTTGCTGTTTTGTAACCTTAATCGCATTATTATACCACTTTGCACCTTCAGCAGTTCCATTTTTCTTCTTATAATAGTCATCCAGTTCATCTACGGCCAAGGAATCGATAATAGATTTGAGCTTTTCCTTGTTGGGGGTCTCTGGAAATTGGAACAATTGTTCCTTTTGAACCTGGGTCAGCACATCTACAAATAATTTTTGCTCTTGGTTTCCTTTGCTGCTATCCAAGGAAGACGCCGGGATACCCAGCTCAACAAACAGACGAATCGCCTCTAGAAAATGCGTCTGATTTTGCACCAAAGCCATATAGAAGTTTTCATCAATACGGCCATCTGACACGAGCCTATTAAAGATTGCGGTTAAGGCGCTATACTGCTGCACCTGGAGGCTGATATTGTTTGTCCAGCGCTGAAAAACATCCTGATGATCCACAAGGTTATCAAGAGGGCAAATAAGACCATGGATACTGTCCTGCATGACATCTTTAAGCCCGTTAACAAGCGTGCGAGACACACAGAAGTGTGGCAACATCGAAATCTCATTCCAAAAATCGGTCTGGTCAATTTTATATGGATCTTCATATGTGTAGATTTTATATGGCATAGATCAGACCTCCGTTTCGATCAGATTCTGCCAGGAAAGGTTTTGTTTTCCTTGCAGTTCAATCCAAGAGAACGAGCGAATCGCACGTGTCATGGCGACATAGAGAATACGAGTTTCTTCGCGGCTTTTCTCAGCTTTCTCAACATCGTCGTCGTAATAGCTGTTCTGAACCGGGGAAGCACCATCGCCAACATTCAAACTATAGCCAATATTTACGCGCTCTCCATTTTTCTGCGTGCTTATGTGAAGCTGCGTTTTCTTTATATAGTCAATTGCCGAAGAACAGAACGGAAGAATAACGTGACCATATTCAAGGCCTTTCGATTTGTGAACTGTGATGCATTGGATTGGGAGCTCCTCACTATCTTTCGGAGGAGTACGACTATCAACAGAGACGCGAGAAACAATAGAGTTATACAGATGCTCCTGTAATGTATTAATTGTCAGCCTATCGACATTACAGGTATTTATTAACTGTTCAAAAAGCAGGTCAACATTCAGCTGGTAATAGTGTTGCTTCCACTGATCTTTGCTGTAGTTTTTCCACGGTTCGAGCAGACGGTATACATCCCGAACAGCCTGCAAAACTGGTTTTGTTCTGAGACTGCTGACAATGTGCTCCCATCGATAATCATCTTTTGAACTTACCAGCATTCGGTTCATAAAACTGATTAGATAGTTGACTTGCTCTCTTTCATCGGCTTTTGCACGCCATTGATGACGGAGTCTCATACGTATCTCAAAAAGGTTTGATTTTGGAATGTCTACATTGAAAAAATTAGAGGTAATGAGGTTATATAGATAGTCAGCCTCATCAAAATGAACAAGTGCATTGACCAGGGTGAGCATGTCAAGAGCAGGCTGAGACATATACAGGTCTCCACCGGTACTTGTTTGTACTGTAATTCCGACTCTGGCACATTCTGTACGGATCAAATCCGCCTGCCAGTTTTCGCGGACGAGAATTGCAATGCTTTTCTCTTTTGCTGACAACTGCTGTCCGTGGGCTTCTTCATAAGCCATACGTTTTTGAAGACGATCAATTTCTTCAATGAGGGCAGGGACACGCAATTCTTCTTTGGCAATCGGTATTCCACGATAATACTTGTCAGATTGTTTTATGTAGCCATTATAGTCACGTGTGCCTATAAGTTTATCAACTGCTGCGGAGTAGGCCAGCAACTCATCTTCCCGTGCCCCCCATTTTGAAAAGGACTTATCAAAAATATCGAGAAGATGCGCATCGGTACGGTAGTTCCTCTGAAGGGAGAATTCCAGCCAATTCTCCGGGCATTCTTGTATTTTTAGCTGGTCAAATGCCTTCTCCTTAGCTCCCCGAAAACGATATATGCACTGTTTAATATCCCCAACAAGGAACAGCCTGTAATTGAGCAGTCTCGAAATGATAAGAAGCGTCTCAATTTGTGTGTCATCTGTGTCCTGAAATTCGTCGACAAACATGAACTGCAAGGCATCTTTGTTCTTTTTGGTTTCTAAAATGCGGTCTCGACTACTCGGCGCTTCGACAAACCGTTTTAGCATTGACATCATAGAGCTCAAATGGATGCGATTATTCTCTAACAGCTCTTTTGAATACTCGCGCTCAACAGCGGGAATAACATAGGCTAAAAGTTCATGGAGTTCACGATGCTCCTCATCATCACCCAATGAGCCAAAATCGCTTGCTTCTATAGAAGCAATATTTACACTCTTGTTATGGAGCTTACCAATAAAGTCAAGAATGCTGTCACGGATTGCATACACCGGCATTCCAAGTTTTTCTGTATATCCTTTGCCGCACTCTTTTACCTTTTGGCGAATATAGGCATCGAGAATATCCGTAATTTTCTGCCGCCTTGCATATTCGCTGGAAGTAATACCGAGGTCAATCCCATATCCAAAAGATGTGCCAAGCTTCGCAATAAGGCTTTTGGCATAAGAATGAATCGTGCTGATTTGCATATTGTCTATATGCGAAATCATATTCAGATACTCAACCCTGGAGGTAACTAAATAGCAGTTGCGGAAGTATGCTTTTAATTTTTCTTCCATCTGGTCAGCTGCTTCATTTGTAAATGTGATCATTACGATTCGTTCGGCCATCTGCTGAAGGGGAACATTCTGCGCATAGCAAATATAGCCTATACGAGAAATCATAGTATAGGTCTTCCCGGTTCCAGCTCCGGCCCGGATCACAATGTTTTTCTCCGGTGCCGCATGTTCAACAAAATACTGCTCAGAATTGAATTGAGAATGTGCCGCTAAAGCCATCAAAATTCTTTTTTGGTTCTTGTCAATCTGCCCGTTTGGAATAAAGAAAGAATCTAATTCTTCATCCATTCCTTTGTTGAGCAGGGAAAATGAGCAGTTAAACGCCATAAAGGAAGAGGATAAAGCGTTTAGCTTGGGTTTATTCTCGACTATGCTGTGAAAAGATGCTTCCAGTCCCTCACGATTTCGCGTCAAACCGCGCTCTGCTAAGAATGCGTCCAGTTCGTCCACAGCCGCTTGTAATTGTGTGCGAGTGGAAAAAACACAGTAGAGCTTGCAGCCTTGAGCATATTGCTCAATCATCTCTTTAATCGCGCTACTAAAGTTCACGTCATCAGCTTTGAAATAATAGAATCTGGAATAATCGTAAGTATGATAAGGGCTCCTTTCTTCCTGTGATTCCTGGACAGCCTTTTTTTGCTCCACGTAAGGCTCAAACAGATTACGGACTTCAAGCATAGTCCTGCTATCGAAAGGATCCCGTTTCCAGTGCTCAACTTCGCGCAAAGCTTCATCTAACTTGGCGAAGAACGCTCGCTTATCCACCAGATCTTCTTTCAGAATGGTAAACTTTTCTTCTACAACAGTATCCATACGGAGTTTTTTGTAAAAAGAACGTGATACCTGTGGGAAGCAAACCATCTGGAAGACGAGAGGGAATTTCCCAATACTATGGCGGATATGCCTTTCCATAGAGAAACGATACCCTCTGGCCTGCTTTTGCGGGGAGGCCGTCACTTCACCTTCATCGGTGGCAATGACAATCGTATCGGGAGCATCAATCTGACGTATCGTTTCCTCGCGCCATCCCTTCAGCTCCACGACCAGAATTCCCTTGTCAGGCATGAGGATACAAACATCAAACTCTTTTCCATAAAGCTGACGGTTTCTGTAGATGATATATGTGTTATCTAAATAATCTTTGGCTTTTGCAATAAACAGATCTTCACCGTAGTTTCCAGTGACTTCATTCCCGATAACTATAGCCATAGTCAATACCGCCTTAAAGAAAGAATGGCAATAACTCTACAAAAGAAGACAATAATTCATATTATTTTACCATAAATATCCTAGCATTTTCAACATAGACAAAGCAATAATGCAGAAACGCCATAATACTCTGCGCCCAACCCAAGCGGAAAAGCCATTTATGGGAATGCCTCTAAAGAAGGTCTTTTACTATCGGCAAAGGCTATTCCATTGAAGTAGCTGCTCAGGAGCGCTCGCATTATGTGTTTTCTTTCTGCTGTACTAATCTTTTCTGGTGAGAGGTTCGCCTTCTCATATCACCATGACAGGTACCCCTGTCCACCAAAAGGGTATAGTACCCCCTTGGTGGATGATGATTGAAAATAAAAGCAGTCTACTCTTTTAGTGTGAAGAGAAGACTGCTTTTCCCGCCAGTTTTCCTGTATCGCTGTTTTGTTTCAACAAGACCGGCCGTTCTCAAATCGTCGAGTGCTCGCCTCACTGTGGATTGAGATAACTTGAGGTCTTTTGCGATTGTAGGAATTGCAGGCCAGCATTGGTCCTTCTTTCCTGCACGATCTGCCAGATAGGTATATACAGAGACTGCTCGATGAGAGAGGTCTGAATGGTATAAAAAATCAAGTCTCCGCACGTTCTTTCACCTCCGCATCGACCTCTTCTAACTCCTCTGCGTTGGGTAGCTGCGCTCGATTCGCAGGCGGTTTCGTTTGAAGCGGTTTTCCGCTCTTGCCACGGCTTCCAGCTCTGTTTGGTCTGGTTGCATGGTGCTTCTGCTCCTGGCCAACATTGATGTCCATGGTATCGGATTGGCCAGGCATCCCGCCCCCACCAGAGCCATCTCCTGCTTCAGTCAGCATCTCAGGGTGGTACTTCTTCATAATTCCGTCCAGGATTTCCTTCTTCTCAGCGTACTTCACAACACGATTCCCGTTTTCGGGAACGGTATAGGGATTGCCCTTATCGAATTTTATTCCCCATTTGAAGAAGAGCTTGAGGTGGACGCGCATCGGATGGACACCTGTTTTCATGACGATAAAATCTCCTTTTGGCAGGCTCTTCAGCTCGTCCGGCGTCATCAGAGGGCGTTCTATCATCTGCAAGGACTGTGACGGATCATTCTTCCCACGGGATACGCTGCCTGACATGACTGTCCGGCTTCCAAGTGCTTTGGAGAGCGTGTCTGCCGAGGAGCTATTGGGCGCAAAGCCACCAAATAGCGTGATCTGTGTGTTATCCACGATAATCTCGGCACCTTCTTTCCCGTAGTTTTTATCAAGCTGGGCAAAGCTCTGCACGACCGGCACAATCTGGAGCCTGCGGGAGCGAGCAGCGGAGAACATCATCTCCGCAGACTCAATTTTGGGCAGAGTACCAAACTCATCGCAATAGAACACACAGCGGTTCTTCAATTGGCCTCCGTTCTCGTCAGCCACGGCAAGGATCTCTCGGTAGAGCTGCTGGATAATCAGCGAGATCATAAAGAAAGTATTCGGGTTCTCTTCGGGCATGATGATGAAAATAGCAGACTTCTCATTGCAGAACTTCTCTGCATCGATCTCCGTATCAAAGCAGAGAAGTTGTTCCAGCTCCGAATCAAGGAAGGAATTCAAGCGGGATAGAGCCGTAGACATGACCGAGGCCATGGATTGCTCTGCGGTATTCAAAGCGGCACCTGCGAACCATTTGGCCTTATGATCATCGGGGAGTAGTGCCATGAGTTGCTGGAACTGGTTCTTTCCTTTCTGACCGGACGGTGCCAGAAGCTCCTGAATGATTTTGAAGACCGACACGATATGCCTCTTCTCCTGCTCACAGAATTCTGCGACCAGAAGGATAGTAGCGGTCAGCAAGCCCTCCGCTGCATCATAGAAATATGCGTTTTGCCCGAAGCTGGCGGCGTCCATGCCGGACAGGATGATCGTCTTTGAGATGATCTTTGCATACTTCTCGGCCTTGGCCTTATAGACCAGCACATCCGGATGCTCCTTATGAAGATCCATATACTTGTTGACTAGATGGAGAAGATTGTTGCCGTTGGATCGTGTGGGATTTCGGAGATCAATTACCGAGACATTGTATCCATACCCCTTTGCGATGTTCCCGTAGTTGCGCATGACGTCGCCCTTGGTGTCGGTCGACAGGAAAGACATGCCGGAGGCACAGGCGTATTCAATGCACGGATACAGCCAGAACGCTGTTTTGCCGACACCTGCTGCACCAATCATCAGAACGTGGACATCGCCGGGATCGATGAGAGCCGTTGTGTTTCCCTCGCATCCTACAACGATGCCCTGCGGGAGTTCTTTGCCTTTTTCATCTGTGGGCTGTTTACCCTCGGCGGCCTGTTTACGCCATCTCTCAGGCGTAAACGGCACATGCTTATAGGTTGATCGGATCTCGGCTTTTGTGGCCCACCGAGCTGCTCCGTGCTGACCATCCCCGACGGTTTTCGATTTTATACCGTCCAGGTTATACATCTGGGAGGTCAGCGTAATCAGCCCGAACACTGCAAAGATTGCAAGTCCTGCAATGATTATTGGCCAAAAACTTGGCATGTTTCTTCCACCTCTCTTTCGTCAATTGGGCATAGTAAATCCTCGTTCCAGTCTTTCAGCCTGGGAGCGAGGATTTCTGACTTTATTCCTTTCAAAAATAGTTTGTCGCTTGTTCTCTCTGCGGCCTTCTGGCCGGGACCGTCGTTGTCGTAGCACAGGAAGACGTGAGAGATATTCGGATTGTCATCCAGCATTTGAAACAACACTCTGTCGGATGTGCAACAAGCGGCAGCATAACTGTGGTTTCGCCAGTTGTTCTGATTCATGGAAATAAACGACAGCATATCTATTGGTGCCTCGAACAGATATAGACGCTCGCTCTTTCCGGTCCAATGGAAGCTATACTCCGGAATGCTACCCTCGGCATTTCCCTTAAAGGTGCTCTCACTGCCGGTACCTCTCATGTTCGCATGAACAGGCTTTCCTTCTTTATTGAAACCGACAAAGACCACATTGTGGTATTTTGCGGATTCATAAACCATTTTGTGGTGCGCAAAGGCATCAATCACACCTCTGTCGATTCCTCGGCGGTTCATAAGATACGCAAAGGCTCTCCGCATATTATCATTCCTGATCGGCAGCTCAAAAACAATCGGTTCCTTTTTTGGAATGGGAGCTGCTTGCAGGAATCCTTCACCATCTCCTAACAGATAGCATACAGCTTCGGGATAGTTCTTGTGATAGAACCGTTTTACAAAACCTATTGCATCGCCACCTTCCCGATCATATTGGTGATACCATAGATTTCCGCGGACAGTGACCTTTTCCGAACCATCCCGCCACTCGTACTCTTTGCCGGAGCGTCTGAGTGTTTCACCCTGGGAGCGGAGGAGCGACACAAGATCTGTTGTTCTTGCTCGTTCCTTCTGTTCTTCAGTAAATGGTATATATGTCGATGGCATATTGATCTCCCTCCTTATCCAGATTTCAAGCCTTGTGCTTGTTTCTTCTCTTCGATCTTCCGTCTCAGTTTCCTGTCCACATAGGCACCACCGCTTCGACGCTCATCTTCCATCTTCCGCTGAAAGATTCGGCTGATTGCCTGGAGCAACCGTAGAGAACCAAGAGCAGCAGACCAGTTGCGGTTACTCTGCATACTTTTCAGCAGCTGTGCCGCATACTGGTTTCCATGCTCGGCTGCCTGCACAAGATAGTTGATTGCCTTTTCCTGGTCCTGCTCGATCTCTTTCCCATACAGGTAGAGCTTTCCAAGCTGATATTCCGCAAAGTCATTTCCATTCTCTGCGGCGATTTCAAAGTCTCGAATAATCTTTGAGATGTCCTTATAGTTCTCTTCGCTAAGACGGATCTTTGCGGCAAGGTAAGCAGCATAGGCGTTTTGTTTCGCTGCCGCCGCCTCCAGATAATCCAGTGCGCCGAGGGTATCCTTTGGAAGCCATTCCCCCTGATATAGCATTTTCCCGATTACATACTGCGCTACAGGAAAGCCCTGATCTGCGGATGCTTTTATCAGCGTGATCGCTTCAGGAATGTTCTGAAGAATAAGCTCCCCATCGAGCAATGCTTTCCCCAGAGCATACTGAGCAAACCTATTTTGCTGGTTCGCGGATCGCTGCAGTAGGGACTCTCCGCGAGGGATATCTTGCTCAACTTCATCTCCACGGAGAAGCGCTTTACCAAGCAGGTATTCAGCGTACTGGTTATGATCCTCGACGGCATCCTCCAACCAGCGCAGAGCATAAGGGATATTATTCTGCACCTGATCACCATGCAGAAACATTTTGCCTAGCTTATATTTAGCAACTGTGTAGCCCTGCTCTGCGGACTTTATAAGCCACTCCACCGCTGCTCCGGTATCGTGATGTTCGCTATCCTTGTCCAGCAGTTTCTTCGCGAGACTGTACTGCGCCCATTTGCTTCCGGCCTGAGCCTGTCCTAACAACGGCAGAAAATCGTCATCCGTCCTTGGAGGCTCGACTTTCTCGGCCTCAGAATCGTCTTCTGACGGCGCTTCGGAAATCGGATTGTCTTCCTCTGGACTCTTTTCAACAGTATTCCTATCCAGGACGATGTTCATGGCCTCTTGGATGATCGCATTTTTAATCGGTTTGAATTCTATGTTATCACGCAGTGCGACCCGCTCAGGTAGGTCTTTAGAGCGCATTCGAATGATGTTTTCTTTGCGGATATACCACAGGTCATATAGTGCGGCAATTCTTTCGTCTTTCTCCAGCTCGTTCACGATGGCGTCAACCGTCGCTTTTACGTCGGCAGGGAGATAGCCGTATATTTTTCTCCCGCCTAGCGTAGAGAGCCGGTTTGCAAGCGACAGCAAATTTTCTTCGATGATTAGATTGTCATAGGTTCCCTCGTTGATACGAGCAACGATTTCCGCAACAGTTTCTCGACTATAGGTGCGGAGGCTATCCCTTTGCTGGGTCTTTGCTTCGTATTCAGTGTATAGATCCTGCGCGAAGATTTCTTTTATCAAAGATTCACGCAGAGTATGGAACCCCTGCTTTGAGAGATAGCCCTCTTTCGGATTGGCTGAATACACCATCAGGTGACAATGTGGATGATGGGACTCATTATGGAATGCAGCGTACCATCGGAGATCTTCCATTGGTATGTGGAAGCGCTCTGACATTTCTTGGGTATGTGCGCGCAGGAGATCCCGCCATCGTTCACCGCGATCATAGCCAAGTCTCTCGGCGTCTTCGCGGCGAAGAGATATAATAACCGTCCACACATTTCCCTCGTATTGATTTAGTTCTTCAGAGACCTTGGACAAAATCACCTGTTCGCCAGCATCGGAGAACAAACCGTGTGCGCCGAATCTCTGCGCCCTCGGTCGCGTGGCAATGTAGTCCGCATAGGTTTTCGTGTCATGAAGGTCATCCATGTTTTCTTCAACAGCTCGAGTAATGAACTCCGACGCATTTCCCATAGTCGGGTTTGCCTGAAAGTCTTCATACTCAATCATCTCCATACACTCAGGATAGTCTTCCATGAGCTTTGTGATAAACTCTTTCTGCTTCCTGGTTGCAGGAATGTTCTTGTGCGTTTTGTCTATAATCTCGACGCCTTCACGAGTTCCGATGTACTTCGCATAGCCTCCTGCCTTTTTCTTTCTGCCCGGTTTCAGATACTTGAACTTTGTAACGAGCTTAGACATGGCTTTTACTCAGCATCTGTGTGGGCACCGCGTTGCCACTCGCGAGCATCTTCCATACTGAAGCTACCCTGGAGCCGTTTCACTTCCTTTACGCATTCGCCGCGTAGACGAGAAAGAGAGACATCATCAATCTCAAATTGATAGGCCATGAGATTCATCATTAGCGCCATCTCTACCGCGAGCTTGAAAAGCAACTTGTTTTGCCGGTTGTCGCTTTCATACACAATGCTTCGCATGTTCGACAGAAACATATTCGGAAGGAAGCTGGACTTATCTTCTGCTGTGAGAAAACCTACATAGAACCGAATAGCTTTTTCTATAAACTCAGAACGATTCCGGCAATCATCCTGACCATAGAGTTTTTTTGCTTTCTCAATCGTCTCAGGGAAGAGATACACATCCATTCGCTGTTTTCCCAGAGAAACAGCCATAATACCACCTCCATTATCTTGACCCCTTCAAAAACCCTGCAAACATGGGCTTAAGCGGGTATGGTTTCCGACCATTTTTGAATTTGTGAAATAGGTTTCCGACCTTTCATTCACAGTTTGAAAGCCCTCAAGCCCTTGTGCGACCGGCGTTGCCGGGCGCAGTGAAGTTGAGAAGGGGCGCATGGCGACCCCTTCTCTTTGTCCTGCTTGAAATTCCATCGGCAGAATTTCAGGCCCTTTTTCACCTCATCGCAACGTCCTATGCAAGAACGGGAGCGCTCGTCGGCATATAATCTTCGAGCGTTCCGGCGTACTCCATTGCCAGAACTTCATCGAGTTCTCCGCCTGCTGCAAGGAATCTCGCAGCGCCTTCCATCTCCCAGGGCATCGGGCATGAGTATAGTTCAGCCAGCGACACGATTTGTCCAGCGACACCATCTCCATACATTGAGCGGATCGAGCGCAGATGATCAGCATATTCTTTGAGGTATGCCTCTGAAGTTTTACAGCCTTCATGAGTCCGATGACCGTTTATGCTGTCGAAGTACGCAAGTTCCTTCGCCCATCTAATCCAGACCGTAGGAGCATTTTTACTCTCCGGATAGATCTCGGTTATGAGCGAGATGAAATCTTCAGCCTGCATTGCACACCTCACATTTGAAGGACAGGACCTTCGCCTTCATCTTCCGTGGCCTCCTCGAAGATCATTTCTTTTCCCTCGAGGGACTCCTCGAAGATTGCTTCCCGTGCTTCCATCTGCAATCCGGATTTGCGGTTCGCTTTAAACACTGCTGTCGATACATCTTTCAGATCGTAGGTTCGCCACTCATCGTCACGCTCACAGATGCTCACGGTATTGCTTTCGAAATCGAAATCGACAAGGGCAGTGATGCGAGGATCATCTGGCATTGTGTTGCAGAGGATGGAGAAAGTGACTTCATCGACCGGCTCATATTCACCAAAGTGTCGAGCCAAGCTGTCGAGAGTAACTACACCCACTTCATCCTTCATGAACTCCCGATAGCGATGTGCCATGGTGTAGAACTTGTTGGACAGCTCGGTAGTGAAATTGAAATCATCATCTACGTCATGGAAATGAACGACAGCAAATCGACGCGCAGCCTGTTGACGAGCATACTCTTCGGATGCTTCCCGAACGATCTGTGCTTCAATCTGTTCGCGCTCTGTTGCAGGAACAAGCTCTTGATAGATACTGTCAAGCGCACGCTCGAGCCGGTCCTCCAGAATGACACCAGTGTTCTTCAGTGCTCTTTCCATCGCTGCGACTCGGTGTTCATTGTAGAATACAGTCACATCAACATCAGACATTATTTCTCACCTCCGATTCACTATCGTCTACAGATGTGGATGCTCTTGTTCGTCGGCTTTTGACAGGAGCCTGCTCAACTGTTTTGCACGCTCGGAGATCCAAGAACTCTCTGACAACGGAAGGAACGGTTTTTGTATAGAGCGCTTCCAGATGCCTGACCAATTCTTCTTCGATAGAGACGCCCTTCTGATCAAGATACAGCTTCATCGTAGAGTACTTCTCTTCGTCGTAGGTGATATTCAGCGTAGCTTTTCTCATTTCGCACCTCCATTACATACTTTGAGCGGGATGCTCTTCCTCCCGATGATAAACATCATCGTCCAGAACATCAGCTCCCAGCATGCCAAACAGATGGCCGACACGTTCCCCAGCGCTACAGCAGTCAGGCGCATTTAAAGCGTATATCGTCGTTTCCACACAGTCCTCAAGGGAAATCATGTCGTTGAGCTGTTTTTCATCTTTTTCTCGCTTATCGCTCAAGGGTCATCCCTCCATTCAGTTCTTCGGTTTCATATGCAGAAGGATCGGCACCAGGGGTGTCCCAGCCGTACATGCTCCCGCACTCCATGGCCTGCCTCTGTGCAGGAGTGACACCCATGCGCTCGTTGTTGTAATCTGCAAGCTCGCGGTTATGTTCTGCGCCAGAGGTACTCCAGTCGGACAAGTAGTAGCCGCTTTCGCCACGCTTAATGATAATCAGAGCGCCGCTACCAGGAAGGACAGAGAAACAGGTTTCCGGAAGGTCGACTGAGAGCTTTGGTGCGAACCTTGCTGCCTCCGTTTCTATGCTCCAGCTTCTGTCGAAGCTCCACAGATGCACATACAGTTCAGAGCCTCTATCGAGTTCAATGGGCAGCTGCTCAAATCCTTCGCCCCAGCCGTCCGAGGCCTGGCCTGAGATATACTCTTTCAGAGTCTCCAACTCCTGCGGATTCAGTTCCCCAGCCACTTGACACTCAGCGACTCCCCAGAGGCTTCCTTCTCGTTCCTCTACAGTGAAGACAACGGATCTAACTTTCCGGTCAACCATGTCGCCCTCACCGTACCAGTGCATGATCCCACGTTCTTTCTCTTCCGGCATGCGTTCACGGATTAACGCCGCTGAGATCTGATCCTCATAGCCGCAGAGACTTGCCCCATCGAGTTCTGATGGATCGTCATCCATGTCGCCCCAATTATTCCTTTCGTACAGATCTGCAGTCAAGGGCATGTAGAGCTTCAGCTCATGCGTTGGAGGAGGGAGAACCGAAAACCGATCCTCACCGATTTGCAGGGCTTCTCGTTTTCCAGTACTCAACTGGATATAAAATTGACCGGCGTCATCAATCTCCGTTAGGAGACCTTCGACGCCGGCCGTCAGGTTTGGGTTGTTTGTCTCATTTACTTTGACTCGAGAACCGATCATATACTGATCTCGAAAAAAATCCACCCACGGCTTCATGTTATCAGGCATTTGTACTCCTCCTCACATTGACATTGTTGGTTCTTGTTCCTCTACTGTAAGAGGCATACCAATTAGGGCATGATAGCGATCCGATCCTTCGCTACTCTCCAGCGCCAACGACTCGACAGGGAGCGGGAGAAGATCCTCTGCTTCTATTACGTGCGGGGGATCACCAAAGCCAAGAAATCCGCTGACCGGTTTGCCCTTTAGCAAATCTGACGCTTGCTCCGCATTTATGACTACATAACCCATCGGCGTAACCATGTCGAAGGAGCTATTCGGGTGAACTTCAATCATCTCTCTTACTGTCCGGATTCCCTGCAAGGCTTCTTCTTTCTCAGCATCAGACTCAAGCATCGCGCTCTCTACCAGCTTGATGAATTCATCATGGTTCTCACACAGATCTTTGAAGCTTTTACCAAAGGATTCGAGAGCTGACAGATCCTCGCTGATGCAGAAGAATCCACTGGACTCGCAATCGAAGTACACCTTGCGAAAAGCCGGATCGTTTTCATAAGCTTTTTTGAATACGCACTCCCAATCGTAACCATCGCCGTAGGTCAGCCATCCGTTTTCCTCAATGGGCTTTCCAGCGACTTCAGCGTAGTGGTCGAAGGCATATTGCCCATACTTCGCTGCGGCTGTCGGTGTGCCGCCGAGTAAAAGGCAGAGGCTGTATTCCTTGCCGTGGTCGACAAGATAGAACGGTGCGTTTTCCTTGTTGAACTTTTCAATTCTTTGTTCCGTATTCATGGCTTCACTCCTTATAAGCTCGGCTGGAATTCGTAGTTGCCGGCCTGGTCCCACTCGGCCTTTTCATACATGCATCCCTTTTTCTGCTGTTCATCAAGTTCTGCATCACCGAAGTCCGTGCCATCCAAGCAGCAGTTCTGGAAGGAAGCTCCGGCGAGATCGCAGTCACGGACCTTCATTTTCGTGCAGTCGCTGTGGGTGAAATAAGCGCCATGAAAATCGCTAGAGATGAACTGTGTATTCGCAAGCTGGGCTTCCTCTGCCGTCAGCCCCCCGCATCGACAATGAAAGAATTGTGCACCGGTCATGTCCGAGAAGCAGAACCCGCAGTCTTCGAGATTGCAATTGACTACTCGTGCACCTTTTAGAGAAGCACCGTTCAACTGCTTTGCATGTAGATCCAAATCTTTCAGAAGGCAACCAGAGAAATCTGCCTCTTCGCCGCCGCTGTCATGATCGAAGAGGAAGTGCTTGGCACAGATAATATCCACATCCTCCTGTGAAAGGACTTTGTATGAGCTCTCATCGATCTCTGTTTTGAACTCGGGAGCAATCGTGATGAAGTATGATTCATAGTCTGTCTCGATCAATTCGATCTCCGGGCGGTTTGAAAGCATCTCCATAAAGAAATCTTCGTTGAAGTAATTGAATTTAGCTGCGGCCTGTAGGTCTTTATAGTACAGAGAATAAACGCCGTCGCACTGGCAGTCGACAGCAAGCTTTGCATACCGATCTACTAATTGCGTCATTCCGTGAATGAATTCATACATTGACGGATGCCAATCCATAGCGTCAAGTAGCTTGGCTCCTGAAATAAAGGCAGCATATCTCGGGTAGTTGTATCCTTCGGAATCTATCAAGATACCGTCATCGGATTTGTCAGTAAGGACGAGAAGGCAGTTGACAAGACCATCGGGCCTTCCGTGCAGTTTCCCAGCCCACTTCTCAAGAAATGCGCAATCCGAGAGTGTTCCTTCTTTGAGAGATCGAAACATGCCATCTGAGACATACTCCGTTCCAACAACTAAGCAACGCTGTTTTTCCATAGGCGACGGCTTGTGTTGCAAGTGAGTTTCTAAAATCATTTTCTTTCACCTCCTACATCTGCGGTGAGATATCTTCACCGAGATCTTCATCTTCAAGCTCAAAAAACTCTTCAGCCTCCCGACGATCCGTCAGCTGCCACAGTACATGTGTCATCTCATCATCGATGTTGGCGTCCATTCCGTTTTGAGATAACCATTCAGAGCTCACGACCTCCAGCGGATTCTTGAATCGGAGTAGATATTCTGCATCTTCTTCGCTTACTGAAAAAGGCAACTCCTTCATCATGCGCGTAATGCTCTCCATTTCATCGCATATGGCGATGAGCTCAATTGGCTCCATTTGCAGCCACTTTGCTTTGAACTCGTCGTAATTTACCTGCACCTTCTGCTTCAGTCGAGTTCGAGCATCTGAGGGAAAGAATTCGTCCAAGCTCTCAATACAGCAATCATGCAGCTCTTCCTGCGTCATCTGGAACTGATTGTGGAGAAGATTGAAGAGATCACTGGAATCATTAACGGCCTCTGAAATCCAGCCAAGCATCTCATCAAACAATTGATCTTTTCGCTCTTGTGTCATTACCACACCTCCATTTCATCGTCTATGATGACCACGTCATCATCTGGCATTTCTTCCTCTTCTTCGAGATAGTTGATATACGGTATCTTCAGCCAGTGGGTGAAAGTTCCGTTATAGAGTGAGGACTGGATCACACCGATTCTTGTGCCTGCGGCCTCAATGACTTGCCCATTGCCGATATAGATTCCAATGTGTCCCGGCTTCCAAACAGCAAGACCAGGGATTTCCTGGATCGTGCTGATCGAACCTTTCTCCACGGCGGCCTCGTACATCTGATCCGCACCGATATCCGGCATGCCATTCGAACCATAGACGGTTTCGTGAGTCACATCATCCAGCCAGCTATATCCTTTGATCAGACCGATGCAGTCAGCAGTTCTCTTTCCAAGCCAATTTGCCACGATGAAATCGTAGTAGCCGCCGACTGAGTCAGGATATTGCTCGAGCTTCGCTTCAAGGAGTCCGCTGGTAAGAACCTGTCCGTAGGTGCCCCAAACATAGCCCCAATGCTCATTGAGCGCTGTCTTTGCCCAGATCACAAGATCCTCATTGTTCTTGTTCCCAGGGTTCGTGAACTCGGGAATATAAATGTAGTTGGCACGGATGCCCTCCATGATTTTCGTAAAATCTGAAGCCCGTATGTTCTTCCCGAACGTGGAGTTTATTGCATCGATGAGCTGCGAGTCAGACTGGCCATCCCAAAAACATGACACCAAGGTATCAACGAATCCTACTTGATCCGAAATATCTGACAGAGCAAGGATGTACAATACCTGTGCCTCTTTCACACGAGCATAATCCAGACCTTCCTCCATGATTTTGGACTCAATCTCGTTCATCGTGGCTTCTACTGCCTGTAGCTTTGCTTTGCTTTCACCGGACATATTTTCCAGCACAAGAGGCATGAGCCTGCCCGTGTCTATCTTCACCCCGCTTGAGGAGAAGGATCGGCCAAGTGGATAGTAGCGTAGGACATGCTGAACATACTGCTTATCTCCGTATCCAGACCATCCGTACTGAGCAGCCATAATGTTGCTGAACTCCGCAGCATTATCCTTGCTATAACCCCCATAATGACTGACGGCCCAGGAGATGTATCCTGGGCCGAAGTTATAGCCTTGCAGAGCGAGACGAATCTTGTCGAGATCCGTCGGACTGGTTACGCCTGCTGTGTTCATTACAGAGGCAATGTTCTGGATACCGACATCAATAGAATACTCCGGGTCGGTGATGGAATTCGGTGCATGAGGGTATCTGGTGTTAAACCCGCACTCTGACGCCTGCATCGGATCAAGGCCCTGGCCGTTGGACTCCTGCATCATGATCGCTTTAATGAGCGCGGTGTACTCGGGGATGCCGTGCAGCGCCGCATACTTCTCGATCAGCTCTGTGTATCCCTCCACTTCAGGGCTGACCGAGATGTGCTCTGTATCTTCGGCGAGGCTCTGAAACATTACAAGGACTACAGCGATTGGAGTGAACACGAGAACGATGAGGCCAAGAACAAGACCGATGATCTTCTTCCAATTCTTTGGGTTGAGAAGAACACCGACCGCTATCTTTTTTAAGGCTGCTCCAACCGCTGCTCCCATTATCGGCCACCAGCCTTTCCGAACAGGGCGGACTTGTAATCCGGCGCTATGACCTGTAGCAGATACCGCTCATTACCACAGCGGTAGAGGCAGGTTCCTCGTTCCGGATACTTGATCAGTTCGAACTCACTCTGCTCTACTTGTAAGGCGTCCATGTACTCCTTTGGATTGATCTGTCCGGCGTTGAAGAGAAACTGGTGAGTAGGGATACTGAACAGTGGCTTCGTAAATTCCCGAATAGAGGGAATCAGGAAATCCTCAATGTTCTGCGAGGCGAGGATCACGGAGCTGTCCTGCTTTCTGACTCGTTTCATGGAATTGCGGATGTACTCGATGGCCGTCATGTTCGTCAGGAACAAATACAGCTCATCAATGGAAGCCGCAGTGTTCCCTTGACCGAGAAGCTGATTACTCATGAAAGACAAAATGTTGAACAGCAGAGTGTCCTTCAGTCTCTTGTTCGTATCCATCAAGCCCTTAACGCCGAATACAAGGAACTGCGAATCTGTAATGTTCGTATAGCCGTTAAAATAGTTGGATTCCGCACCTTCGCACATGGAGTGGAGGCCAAGGCAGATGTTCTGGAGGATCTCCTCCGTATAGAGATATTTCTTTTCTCTGTCGTAGTTCTCGAATTCATCCATGCAGAGCTTATAGAAATCTGACATGATCGGATAGTCCTTGGGCTGCAGTTTCGTGTAGTCGGTTTCATCTGTGATTCCGAAATTCGCATACAGTCTGGACAGTAAAATCTCAATGGTGTCAATCTGAGCATCTGTGAAGTCCTTATATGCCCTGAAGAAGTCCTTGAGAAAGGCAATATGCTGGGAAAGGCGTGTCGCCTTCCGGAATGCTTCGGGCGCAGTGGGATCTTCTTCAACGGCTCCGTCAGTCCACGCTTTCGGCTCCAGCGGGTTGATGATATATGCGCCAGACATGAAGTCAATATAGCAGCCGCCGAGAGCCTCGCAAATATCCTCGTATTCCGCCTCGGGATCAAGGCAGATCACGCTCTTGCCGGATTCCCTGATATTGGTCAGTACCAGTTTCAGCAGATAGCTCTTGCCCTGGCCGGAGTTGCCGAGAATCAGGATGTTGGAGTTGGTCTTGTCCTCGGCACGCCGGTCGAAGTCCACCACGACATTGCTGCCATATTTATCCCGTCCGATATACAGACCGTGGGAGTCTGCTTTGCCGCTGAAGTTGAAGGGATACAGGTTTGCGACAGAGTTGGCGGGCAGCACTCGCTCGAACTGAGCGCCGAACTGATTGGTGCCCACGGGCAGAACAGACAGAAAGCCCTCTCGCTGCCTCAATGTAAGCCTGTCCACTGAAACCTTGGATCGGGTCAGCTCCAGCGAAATCTCGCTTTGAAGCTCGCGCAGCTTCTCAGCGTTTCTGGCCCTCAGCTCAATGAACACAGCACAGTGCAGAAGCGGTTCTCTGTTCTGGCGGAGATTGGCCAGCAGTTCGATCACATCCTGGAGGTTTTTCTCCGCTGTGATGGTTTCGTTGATGTTGTTGCTGCCGGATTTGAGCTTGTTTCTGCGATCCGCCTCTTGGATGATTCTTTCCTGCTCGGGTCCTTCGACCAGCCGATTGTAGATTCGCAGAGTCACACCATTCCGATCTGCAAGGCGGGAGAGGATCGCCTGTTCCTCTGTGGTCGGAGGGTATTCCCGCACTGCCCAGACACAGCGGAAGCTATCACCAACGATATAGTGATCGGTATAAAAGCGGATAGAACCAGGCGCAATGCAGTCAAAGAAATCCTTTGTCTCGATGGTAGCAAGCTGCTCAGGCGTGGGCGGCTTGCGCTTAAATCCAAACATGATGATCAGTTCCTCCTTCTTTGTTTTTTGGGTGAAGCCTGTTCCTCAACGAGTGCCGGATCGAGGTACTGCGATCCGTCCACATCCGGCATCTGATCGCCATACACGGACGCCTCGAAATATAGAGCCAGGAAGCGTTTGATGTCCGCTTTGTTCATGCGGTGTCCTTCAAACTTTGCATCTGCGAAAGCCTTGAGAGTCGTGTTGATGGTTTCAAAGGTCTGCTTTTCCTTTTGCCCTTTCACATGAATCGCGAACAGGAACTGGCGAGCGGTCGCCATCTCGACCTGAATGTCATCAAGAAAGGCAGCGTCCTTCTCCAGCAGCCTTCGGATCTTAGCGTTGTTCTCTTCATGCAGCCTGTTCTGGAGATACACCATATTGCTGTCGAAGCACTCGCTGGCGTCCGTACACACGATCTCGATGTTCGGGATGGAGGACAGCACCTCTGTCAAATGATGAATCTTGATATCGATGTTTGCTCTGGACAGAACGGAGATATTCGTCGGCGCTACTAGGAAAAACAGCATTTCGCCTCTGTTCGTGAGCAGACCATATTTCGTGAACCGCTTGATTCCAATCAGATCCTGCACCGACTGGCCGCGCCGCTTCTTTTTCTTCTGCCGTTTTGCTTTACCTGCCATTGAGCTTCACCTCCATTCAAAGTACTGTTGAGCGGTGATGAAGAACATTACCGCGTTTGTCAGATAGTCCATGATCGTAGAATCGCCCATGCGAATTGTCAGAAACCCAAAACACAAGGTAAATGCCGCAGGGAACAGGAGCCCCAGCTCTACCAAGGCGAGAATAGAGAGCAGCAACGCGACCGCGATAATGGCAAAATCACGAAGACTCCACAGCCAAAGATCCGTCTTGGCCTTGAGGTTTTCGGGGTACATATAGGTTGTATTCATGAATTCCTCCCATAAAAATGAGGGACACCGCAATTGCGATGTCCCTGCCTGTTGTGTCAGGAGATGCCGTTCATATCTGGGCTTTCTCCATAGAAACCCTCACAGTATTCCTGCGGTGTTTGCCCGCATAGCTCATCAATTTTCTGCGTAATCAGCTCCTTGATAATTGCCGCCTCAGTTGCGCTCAGCACATAATCAAAGCACTCTGATCCGGCGTCGCTGCTGATCTCGCAAGTGATATCTAGCGTGTCCTCGAAAGGATTGTATCGGGCGTACATATTCAACCATGTATCATCCGCAGATGTGTCAACATGGAACTTCTTGTCCACATCAAACCATGTCTCGACATACGCCAGTATCTCCTGACCGATGTCACCGTCCACTTGCATATCGTTGTCGATAGCCATGTCATTGCGCATCAGTTCACCATTCGGAAGCATTGGTACCTCCTTATCTGGCCTTTGCCACGGCTCGGCTGATGTTCACCGCAGTGGTTGTTGCATGAACCACGCTCATCAAATTGACCTTCACGGAAGAATCCAGGCCGAACTGCTGTGCAATCCGCGGGACCTCATTTGCGGCCAGCATGATGCCAAGGCCCATCAACATATGATCCGGAAAGGTCAGGAGACCGAGGAACAATAGTGTGGTCTGCATAAATGCTGTCAGACAGATGGCCGCAACCTGCTTCATCCACTGATTGAAGCCATCAGCATATCCTCTCGGCAGGGAGAACATGTACAGCGCTCCAACGGACATCTGCACCAGCAGGATGCCTCCGCGTTTGATGTTCTGAAAAAAGATGCTGATCACGCAGTAGGCAAAGGCTATCAGGCAAAGGAGATTCAGAAGCCCAAAGGTCACATCAACCGAGATGGCGAAACAGCCTTCCAGAACACTGGTGCTTTCACCCGCAAGATCAAGGGTTACTCCATCAACAAGGATGCCGGTCAAATCATGTGAAAAGCTGTTCTGGAGCGAGATGCAGAATTTATATAGTTCAACAGGTACTACGCCTATGAGGGAACAGGCGAAGAAACCTTTGAGAATGTTGAGTGAGGTGGTCTTGATGTTTGCGCGTCCTGACTGGTATTCAATGGCTACATCAAAGATAGCAACCACGGTTCCAGCCACATAGAGAGACCATCCAAACAGAGTGAACAGACGAACCGTCGCCTGTACCCAGGAGAGATTGAAAATCTCGGCTCCCATGCCGGACATTTGAGAAAAGAAGTCCGCGACAGCAGTGTAGATCATCTCATACCACCACTTGAGAATGGCATCAAATATACTGTTGGAGATGGCCTCCCCGAGGCTGGCTAATGCGTCACCGAGCAAGTCGCCAATTCCGGAAAAGATATCTCCTAACCAGTCAAACATAGGAGTTCACCTGCCTTTCGGGGTTATAGTGTCATCCCCATGCCCTCATCCTGATACATGGAAATGTACCCATTGATCGTTTCGGAGATTTGGTCATAGTCGATCTCGGTAGGCCGATAGCCATACCAGTTTGCATCCCCACCCCGATTGCTCCAGATATAGATAGATCGAGAGGGCGCGTTGGGGACGCCTAGGATATCCGTAAATCTGAAGACTTCTGTGTCAACCTCACCCTCTGTGCGGTTGATAATCTTCAAACAGATGGAGTCATAGTTGTCGGCAATACCGGTGGTGATGAACTGCAGCTTTACCCGCAGTTCATCATCCACCTTGCCGATCAGCGTTCTTCCACAATACTGGGCATCCTGAATGACGGGACTATCTCCGAACATCTTTTTCATTTCTTGCTCGAAGAAGTTCATCCCTGACGCTCCTTAGATGATGGTCCAGATGTACAGAGGGGCAGTCAGGGTGAAGATCAGGCAGGCAAACAGGATGCAGGGACCGGTGAATTCAAAGGCGCCGTGCTTCTTGTACTCGAAGTAGCAGGTACCCACCTTGATGAAGAACATCACGGCGAGAACCAGATCGATCACAGGAAACACGACATTGTTCACAACAGTCTCCACCTGCTGGCGGGCGGTGGTCCAAGTATTTTCAATGGCCCCAGCCACGTTGCCGGTGCCGCCATCCGTTGCGAAAGCAGGGACGGTGAAGGACGCCATGATCATGAGGATCATGAGCGTGCTGCACAGGGTTTTCAGGGTTTTCTTTTTCATGATGCATTTCCTCCTAAAAGTTTGTAGATTTCTGCTTCGCTGATATGCCTCATTTTGATATTGAGGTTCTTGCAGAATTGGATCTCTGTTTTCATGCCTTCAGTAATTCGATCACCAAAAATCCACATCTCGTCACAAAACCAAATCAGGTTAAGTCCTGCGGCAATGCCAATCTCGCGCTCCTTGGGATTGCTGTCATCAAGGCAGAGAGCGTAAAAGTGCGACACCACAGGAGCGACACCGGATTGTAGGGCATATTTGGTGTACTGTTTCACTCGCTCGAGGTTCTCTTCCACATTACCGCCCAGCGGTGAGCAAATATATACCTTCCTCATCATCCTCTCGGCGTCCTTTCCACCAGCTTCCCATGAACCACATAGCGTGCATCCTCAAACGAGTACGCACAGGTGGATAGGGTCACGATGTGATCAGCGGTCGAGATCGTAATGGGTTCAGCAACTGAGAAATCGGACTTTGAAGCTACTTCTCGGAGCCATTCCACATAGTCATCCTCACTGGAGAAACGGACATTATATGCCGACGACCAGCTCTCCGTGGTATATCCAGAGAAGAGAACAACCTTGTATCGGGCGTCCGGCGTTTCTAGATACAGGAAGGGATGCTCGTTGTAGTACTCCTGATCAGCATAGTTGATGAGACAGGCAAACATCCGACCGCTCTGCATGTGGTGACCGTAAATCAGCGTGTTCTCATCAGCGAATCCGGGCGTGTTCTTATAGTCCACGAACAGGCATCCGTTCAAGTTATAGGTTCCGTCAGCCAGATGCGTCAGGTAGTAGTCGTTATCTGTGGTCTGTGTTACGGGGTAGTTGATTTCGCTGTCAGGCAGGTAAAGCCAAGCGACAATATCCTCGCTCACATCATTGAGGGCATCGAAGTTGACATTGGGGAAGTTGACATCGTCAGGATCGAATTCAAGAGGCTCAACATATTCAGGCTCCGGCTCAGGAGTTGGAGACAGTTCATTTGTTTCGCGCTGCTCATCCTGAGAAGGAGAAGGCTCCGAGCTTGCGCTCGGAGCCGGTGTCTCGTGCGACGCCATCTGGCCGATTCTATCATAGGCGTCATTCCCCTTTTTGTACTCGATTTCCTGTCGAATGACCTTCCCGCCAAAGAAGACCGCAGCGCAGAGGAAGATAATAGCGACCACGACTGCGATTCTGCTCAGAACGCGGTCACTCATTTCATTCCTCTTTCTGCTCGTCAGAGTCTTCTGCGCTGGTTTCGCTGATATCTTCTTCGCTGAACAGGTCAATGCCCTTGTTGTCCTTTGCCTCGTTATCGCCGGTATCTTTTTCAGCCAACTGCTTTGCCTGATACCGGTAGGACAGGCCAAACGCGGCGAAGCTGACCAGCAGTGTCACAGCGGCGATAGCTGTCCACAGCCTGACATTGGATTCATCGCCAGTCTTGGGGCCGTCGACCTTGCCCGGCGTGGGAGTAGGAGTCGGGGTAGGTGTGGTGGTCGGAGTGGGCGTAGGTGTAGGAGTGGGCGTCGGGGTTGGAGTAGGAGTCGGGGTGGGCTCTTCAATCAGATAGTTGGTCATGACCACGGAAACAACCTTGCCATCCTCCGTGATGGAGAACTCATACTTGCGGTCATCGATCTTATAGCCCTCGGGGGCATCGAACTCCTGATAGAAGTACTTACCAAACTCCAGCTCAAACTCACAAACGCCGTCCTTGTTTGTGCGGCCCTCTTTGACCACATTACCCTCCACATCGTAGATGCGGAAGCCCGCATTGGGCAGGAGCTTCTCGGTCTTGGCGTCTGCCTTGGAGATGACCAGCTTGCCCTTGATCTTCAGGTTTTCCATATCGAAGGTCAGCTTCTGGCCCTGCTCGGTAATCTCAAAGGGCATAGCCGTATCGTCAAGGATATAGCCTTCGGGAGCAGAGTACTCGGCCACGGTGTACTTGCCGTAGCGAAGCTGGAAGCTCACCGTTCCGTCCTGACCGGTCACGCCCTCTGCAACTACGTTCTTGTGTTCGTCACAGATGCGGAATCCTGCGCCAACGAGCTTTTCGCCCTTGTCATTGGTTTTATAAACGATGACCTCACCCATAATGGGAGCGTTCATAAAGCACTTACCGGGTTCGTTCTCAACCTGCACGAGTTCGTCGGGCTCATCGATGGTCACGAAATAGACATTCTCATCCGGCAAGAAACCGACAGGCGCAGTCTGCTCTTTCACAAAGTAGCCGCCATAGCTCAGGTCAGTCATCCGGTAGATACCTTCGTTTACCTCGGGGATGGGGCCGATCAACTCATCGATGGATTCGCTGAACTTGCTATCATGATCGGTATCCGCGTACAGCAGAAAAACAGCGCCGGTGAGATGATTGTCGGGATAGTCCTTATCCACCTTAGTCAGTTCCAGACCGCCGATGATGGGATCGTTGATGACCTTGAGGCCGATGACCTGTTCATCGTAAGTCAGGGATACATAGTGGCGGGCATCCGACAGGATGTAACCATCGGGGGCAGACAGCTCAACCACCACATAATCTCCAAGGGGCACCTCGACAAAGGCAAACTTGCCAACGTCATCGGAAGTAGTTGTAAGCAGTGCATTTTCACTAGTGAATTCCTCGGTGTCCCTGCTGAAGAGGCCAAACACCGCATTGGCGAGAGTGGCGTCCTCTGTGTCGACCTTGGAGCCCTGGATGCTGCCGAGCAGCAGCTCATTAACAATGGCCTCGCCGTTGTTCAGCTGAATCTCTACCACAGCCTGGTCCTGACCGGCGTAGTTGAAGGCGAGATCGTACAGGGCTTCGTTCTTCACATAGTGTGGATCGCAGGAAAGCTCCTTAGCATAATACTTGCCGAAAGGCAGGTCAGCACTAAACTGAATGTGACCATTCTCATCCGCAAAGGCGATCTCGATCAGCCCATCGGCGGGGAGGACAGAGCCATCCTCGGCCACGATGTCCTCCTTGGCATAAAGTCCGAAGGAAACACCGGTAATCTCGCCATTCAGCCCAATGCCAAAGGAACTACTGGTTTCCAACACCTTTTCAGCGGTGATGCTGACCTTCTGGCGGTCATTGACAAAGCCGGTATCAGTGGAAGTTAGGGAGACCTCCTGACCAGCATAGTCCAGCTTGACTTCCTGCGCCTCCGTGTTGAGGACACAGCCAAAGGGCGCATTTACCTCAACAACCTTGTAACGGCCAAGATAGAGTTCCTTGGAAGTTGCCGTGCCGTCTTCACCAGTGGTGATCTCGTCCACAATAGTGCCCGCTTCAGCTCGAAGGGTACCGTCACCGGTATAAATGTCTTCAGCGCCAATGATCTGGTAGGTCGCTCCCGCCAGCCCGCGAAGCTCATACACAGGTGTGTACACGCAGTTGATCAGAATAGAAGTCTTACCGTCCTTGTCAGCCGGAACTCTGTCGCCCGTGACATTCACGGTTGAGAACACTTCGCCGGACTTGGTGACGCGGATTGTCCCTTTCTGTGCCTGGTCGTATACCGTGATAGTGATCACGTTGAGACCATCCTGATCTTCATTGCTCGCCTTGGTCACGGTAAACGGGACAGGGGTGCTGTCAAGAACATAGCCATAGGGAGCCTGAACTTCAACCAGGGTATAATCGCCGACCTCCAGCACCTGCGGAGTCATCAGCGTCCCATCCGCGCTCACATAGAAGGTGTCAATGGTGGTGGGCTGCGGGTAGGTATAGCTCATCTGCACGAGCTGGCCATTGGTGTCATAAATCTGGAAGCCAGCGCCGGAGAGAGAAATGGCCTTGCCGGTTTCCTTGTCTGCTTTCACGACCTTGATGTAGGCGGTATAGTTGGCATTGTTGATCAGATACTTATAGTTCTCGCCATCCTTTGCGATAAAGACCGTGAAGTCGGGCATGAACTCCGTCTCAGGGAAGCCCTTGGTCTGATGCACGGTATAAACGCCATAGGGCAGGAGCTTGGAGATGGCAAAACCGTCCTGATCACACACGAGGACATCTCGCTCGGAGCTCTTAGCATTCTCAAAGCTGCCAGCGGAAGTGAGATAGATCTGGAATTCAGCGCCTTCCTCGGGAGTCTCAATCTGGGTGCTGCCATCATCGTGGTGTTTGATGATGGAAATCTGACCCTTAATGACCTGATCCTTGGGATTTACATCAGGCGCAGTATTCAGCTCCACCGTGTAGCTGCCGGCGGACGCGCCGACAGGATAGGAGGTGTTATCGAGCAAATAGCCTTCGGGCGGCGTGATCTCCTTGATCGACCACTTGTCGCCACAGACATGGTAAGCGGAGGTGGCATGACCATTCTCATCGGTCACCAGCGTTTCCACGAGCTTGCCGTCATCGTACAGACCGTAGCTGGCACCTGCGAGAGAGGCGTCGCCCTGAGCAGTACTGCTTTCGGTGTCCGTCTTATTAATAGAGACCTGGAACTTCTTCAGCGTGTTGGTGAATACTACATTGGTTTCCTCGTTCCAGAAGATCTTGACGGTCTGCGGAGAAGGAATCACATAACGATCCGGTACATCTACCTCTTCCAGTGTATATCCGTCCGGTCCGGAGATCGGGATATCCGGAAACGATGCAACGCCGGTGCCATCCGAGGTGGCGAGCAGATCAACATTCTGGCCCGAAGCGCTTTTGCCGTGGAGGCGAAAGGTGATGCCTGCGTTCAGGCCGTCCTCCGCATTCTTTACCACAGTCAGATTGCCCTTCTTGAGTTTGTTGTTGAAGCTGACTTTCGCCGTTTCCCCTGCCACGACAGTGATGCTCTGCTCCTTCTGCGGCTCATAATAATCCGCGACCTGCTCAGCGACCGTATAGGTGCCGGGGACGAGGCCCTTGACTTCCATGGAACCGTCATCGCCGGTCTTGACCGTCTGATTGATACCATTACCACTGATGGTCATGGAGATTCCGGCGATCACGCCGTCCTCACTGGCCTTCACGATCCGGACATTCCCGCCAGGAGTCTTGACCTTGAAGCTGGCCACGATATCCTCGGGCTTTGCCACGCCGACAATTACATCCTGGAGATTGGGGTCACCGTAGGTTACGAGCTGAGCGGAAGCGCTGATGCCGCTGGACTTGGTGAGTGTGATAGTCACCTCGCCGTCAACATAGTCCGAGGCAGTCACGGTCAGCTTATTGCCATTCTTCGCGACCTGCACTCCGCTGTTCGAAGAACTCACACGGCAATCGGCAAGGACATTATTGCTGTCGGTCAGCGTAATGGTGTACTTGCCATCCGCGTATGTCATGGACTTCGTGCTACCATCGGCAAAGCTGGGCATTGTGTGGTAGGTGGTCATATAAGAGACGATGTTGTTATAGACCTGCCGCACTTCAGGATGGTAACTGCCTTTGCAGATGGAGTTCAGGATAACATCGGTGCTGCGCTCAAAGGTGACAGGATCACGAGCGCCACAGACGAACTCCCAAATAAGGAGCTGGGTGGCAACTGCCTGCGAACCATCAGCGCCGCCGATACGAGCGCTGTTACCAGCACGACCAAAGGCGAGAACCGTCTTAATGGCGTTCTTGACATTGGGATTCAGACGATCCCAGCTTTCAGAAACGCCCAGGTGTAGCTCATCGCCGAGGACGAGGTGATGGCCCGGCTCAATGCAATACGCTTCTTCATCGTTGATCCAGATGCGGACGCGATGTTCAGTACCGGAACTGGAACCTGCCGTGTAGCCTCCGAGCGTGAAGGAGTCGTGATACATGATTTCGGTTCCGTCGCTCTCGTAGCTGAAATCGAAGTAGGGGACGCCCTTCTCCGCAGTATAGGCAAACGCCGTCCCCGGCATCAGCCCGAAGATCATGAGGCAGCAGAGCAGCCCCGTAAGGAAACGCTTGAAAGTTGTGTTTTTCATAATCTTCAAATCTGTCCTTTCTATTTCATTTCGTTGTGAAAACGAGGGAGCCTGCAATCTTGCAGACTCCCTCGTTCTCAATTGTTCCGATCTGTCAAATACCTGATCACATGGTCTGACCGAAGTCGGGCATGTCCTCGTCCGGACCGTCCAGTTTTTCAAACTTCGACGCCTCCTGCGCGGCTTCGAGCTGCTGCTGATAGGCGCTCAGAACCTTATTGTACAGTTCATTTCTGGCCTCGGCAGTCACAGGGTGGAAGATGTCGCTGTACTGCGTCTTTCCATCCTTCATGTAGCTGTTCTGAGGCATCTGAACGAAGAGACCTTTCTGCCCCTCGACAACTCGGATGCCGTGAACTGCGAAGGGGCCGACATTGGCGCTTGCAATGGCCTTTACACGGCTGTTGTCGTAATCCACGACGCGGTCGATCCTCACCTTGACTTCATAGCCGGTGCAAGTAGGCGCATCCGGTGTGGGAGCTTTTGTTTTCTGAGTGTTGGCTTTTGCCATAATTACATGCCTCCTTCCTGAAAGCCAATGATGGTATATTCAATGGTGGCTTTCACTTCTTCGTCACTGATTTCCTCTGGTTCTGCAAACCGGGCCATATATGTCGTCATCTCCTCGTCAGTTAAAGATCGAAAGTTCTCACCTGCGTCACCGCAGATGAAGAAGGGGCCGGCAAGAATGTCATCCTCGAAATGACGATTCCCATCCAGCCCCATGAGCTTGGCTTCCTCGTTGCCTATAATGGTGATCCCTTCTTCAAGATAGATCGGTTCGATAAGACCGCCGACCGCTTTCTGAAGCATCCGCAGTTCGTCCTGTACTTCAGCAACATAGGGTTCCCTGTGCGGCTCTACATACACGATCCGCAGGAGATTATCCGGCTTGTGCGTCAGCGATTCGTCGAAATCTATCTTCTTGAAGCCGATGCTGTCACAGAAAAAGGCTCCTACCTCAGCGGCAGGAACCTTCAGGCCGACCATGTCGTGCGCCTCAAACTCTGCGCCTTCTGCTCGTAGAGACTCGATGGCCAGATTGTATTCAATCAGGTCGGTGTATTTCGCGGAGAAGCGTGCGCCACCGGGATATCTGCCGGAAATTTCGCCAACAAGGAATGGGACAGTGTTTGGATCGATCACCACTACATCAGATACAGACATCGAATGCCCGCGATGGAGGGGATGACCCTCACGATTGAATTGGACATAGATATCCTCCAGCCCCATGGGGTCAATCTCACCGCTGAACACTTCCTGATAGATGCTCGGATCGACCTTGCTGGAACCAGTGAACTTCTCCAACCCTTCCAGGCCGAGAAACTTTCTCATTTGCTTATCCTGCTCATGGTCGATCTGATAGATCTTGACTCTCATTTTACATTCCTCCCATTGTCATGTGATGCCTCCGATCTGCGGCGCTTCTGCTTCTTCTCTCTCGGCGCAGATGGCCTCCACCTTCTCTTTCGCCCAACCCGGCAGGTATTCATCTGCCAGGACACCAGCGATCTCAGCTCTGCGGTAGTAGCCTTTTTCCCCATCAATGAGGTGCTGCCCAAAAACTTTCGTGCCAAGCGAGTCCAAACGGCAGCCATTTCCACCCTCGGCATAAAAGAGTAGATCTTCCGGCGTCTTATACTTATCTTTGAGAACATCTGGCCGGATGACGACTACCTTCCCACGATAATCCTCGTCCTTAGTACAGTGTTTCCCCTCAAGCAAGCCAAGAGCCTGCCAAGCTCTCCGAACCTGATTTAGGAAGAGGTTCGTCAGACCTGGATGGGACTCAACAGTGAAGTGCCAGCGAACATCATCATTGGGAATGGAGAATGCCTTTGCCCAAGCTTTATTTCCCGAAGAGATGCGACCGTCATCCGCTTTCTGCTGTACTGTGTTGGCGAGAACCCAATTCACACGGTTAAAGCCATATCGTTCGATTACTGCGTTTGCACAATCTTCGAGGCGGTTTTCATGATAGCTTACGGTGATGGCTCTCTCGATTGCTCTGGCGCATTCGCAGTTTTCCTTATAACTCTCACGCCAGAGATCCTTCTCGTTGCTTCGGACAGCCTCTCTCAGAGAACAGGGGTACAGCGGCTTATGATCTGCCATAGAAGTGTCCTGTCGACCGACTGACCAGCTTCGCACTGAGATGAGCGAGGGCAGCCTTCTGCTGCTCCTCCGTTAGACCGTTGAGGAGCTCAAACAGAGTGATCGAGTCATCCGCATCCTTCTGCTCACTTTTGCGGTCAGAAGCGCAGTCATTGCAAATACGCTCCCGCTTTACGATCACAGACTGACCGTCTGCGTCCTCAGCAAAGGACAGAATGTCATTGTACGAGAAGCCAACACGCTGCCGGATTTCAAAGGGGATCGTGATGCGGCCCCGCTTACCAAGGATTTTGAACATCTTCATAATGATTCATGACCTCTTTTCTATTAATCGAATGGACAGCAGGCGCAGTCCTGATCACAGGGCTGTCTGCTGCAGCCACGGAAGATAGCGGTTTCCGCATCTCCCGCATAGATGTTGATGTGGAGGCTGGCGTTGTCGATGTAGGACTCCACAACCGTATCATCATTAATCCCGAGATGCTTTGTGAGCTCCTCGGGAAGATCCAGTTTGATATGAATTTCCATCTTGCATTCCTTCCTATCTGATTTTGCACGAGGAGATGATGCTCTCTTTGAGAATCCTTTCGTAGTCGCATCCTTCCTCCTCGTAGTGGTTGAACAGTGTGAGCTGCAGGGGCTGGGCTCTCTGACGCTCATAGAAGTCGTAATTTGCAATCAGAAGCTCGGGGAATTCCTTTCCTGCCTCATACCGCTGTGCCATCGAGTGCGGGCGGGTAAAGTCAAACATGCCGAAACCGTCATAGAGCTCTCGGATCTCAGGACAATCGTTGTATGAGAGAAGGAACCGGCCTTTGATCTCACTGAGCGTTTTGTGGAGCCGGACATGATCATCCCATCCGAAACCGACATCGTACATGTCCTCGGTGGAGTAGTACGGAGGGTCGAGATAGAAAAAAGCATCCGGCCTGTCATAGTGCCGGATGAGTGTCTCAAAGTCCTGATTCTCCACAATCACATTTGCCATTCGGTTTTCAAGCTCCTGAATCAAGATGAAGAGCTTGCGGATGTCAAAGGGCTGGGAAGCGAAGGACTTGCCGCTACTGGAATAGCTATATCGGAGGAGCTTCATAAACATAGCGGCTCTCCGCACATCGTAGTCGCCGTTGATCCGCAACCGGAGTTGTTTCAACTCTTCGGCCTCCGGTTTCGGCAGCATGATCTCTGTCAGCTTCAGCTCCTCCGTCAGATAGCGGTCATCGAACTGCTCATGCTCAAGGAAGCGTCGGATGGCGATAAAATCTTCTCGGGAGTTCAGATTACAGAAGCCGATCTCTCGGATTGTTGCCATCGTTCGCTCCTTCATGCAGTGGAACAAGTTCACAAGGTTTCGATCAAAGTCGTTGTAAACCTCGAAGGAATCAATCGTCGGCTTGCCAAGAAGGACGCTTCCAGAACCTCCGAACACATCAATGAATCTCCCGTAATCAAGGGGGAAAAGTGCGTACAGAATGTGCAGGATGGCGCTTTTGTTTCCCACTCGGGAAACAGGTGTTTTCATGTTGGTCACCTCACTTTTGAGGTGCCAATCTTCAAATGTGAAAGACGGTGTCAATCATCATTTGGTGATTGGCACCGCCCCTAAATCTTATTCTTTCTGACCTTCCAGCTTCATGGTCAGTTCGCGGATCAGCGCTTCGTACTTGTTAATTCTGTGGAGCTGGAGGCAACACAGAAACATCGTCGAAATGAAGCCGCCGAACAGCAACCCGCCGACGAACCAAAGCAATTCCGTCATATTACTTCTCGCCCCCTTCCTCTTTTACAGCCTCATGGCGTTCTTTCTCCTTCATCAACACTGCCCGGTTCAACGTGGCAATCGCTTCCTCAGCCTGCTTGATACGCTTGTCGTATCTGGAATTCAGCTCCATCTGCCGCACCTCGTTCTCACGCTCTCGATCTTCCAAGGCGCGGATGTCTTTTTGCGCTTTCTTAAGCTTGTCCTCGGCGTCTGCTTTGAAAGCCTCGTGCTGAATCAGGAAATTGCTCACAAGACAAGTCACTATAGCTCCAAGCATGAAACCAATAAGGACCCCGATAAACACATTCATCTGCTACATTCCTCCCATCGTCATATTGTTTTCTTCTGTTTGTTCTTCACCCTGGTCAATTGCCACCTGCGGATTGTCGTAGGGGACGATCTCAAAGAGCGACTTGCCTCTGGCAGAACACGCTCCGTATTGGGTGACCGCACCGCCCATTCGTTCAAGCAGCGCTACCCCCTCGTAGTAGGCATGCACTGTGGAGAACCATCGTGGGTCTATTCGTTCGTCAGTGTAGAAAGACAGATACCGTTTGAAGAAATTGTCCTCATCTACGACATCCGGATCAATGTTGTATTTACTCTCATTCTCCATAATTTCCTTTACTTGTTCAAGAGAGGTCGGCTTGTCATGTTCAAGCGCCGCCTTGAATCGAATCTGGGAGATATCTTGCATTTTGATGTAATGCCCCGCTATCTCGTTGAGCAGCTGGAAATCCTGCATATCCTGAAAGAGATCTTCACCGATCTGGGGAATCACAGATTCAAAGCCGTAGTAGACGCAATCCTCTATACAGCCCTCGTTGTGGCGTAAAGCGACATGTTGTGTCTCTTGGGGCGATATGGGCAGCTTGATCCATTCGGCAGAGTTGATGGTTTCCGTTGAATCGTTGACCGGCGACTCTGCTATCAAGAGCCGAAACACGGCCAAGTCAAGCGAGCGGTCACGATCCGGGAAAGTTTCGCCGTCATAGATTTCCGGTATCTCATAACCTTCGGTGACGACATAGCTCCCGTCCAAGATGACGCCGTTGTCGTTCTTCCGCTGGAGTCTCCCGATCATCTTCTTATCCAGAAGATAGAGCGAGGTTTCAGGGATTGCGGCAACATCGTCGTTCAGCGCATTGGAGATAACGAATTCACCAATATCCTCATCCGACTCGATGCCTCCCACGACGATCACATTCTCGAGCCCATAGGTCATATTGATGAGTTGCCAGATCGGAACAGGCTCCTCAAACATGGGATCGTTATTGAAATGGATGGCACATAGTGCTCGGAAAGCGGTCATTTGGGGTTCCGTCAGTTGTTCCATCCTGGAAGCAAGGAAGTTCATTTCCTCCGGTGATGTAAAATCCAGCCTGCAATCGAGCAATTGGGGAATATCCGGACACGACACTACGACGATTGTCGGAGGTGAATCAGGGACGCTTGGGAGCCTCACTCGCTGCTCAGCGTCGCGTAATGCCAACGGCAAAACCGGGAGATCAATGGTCGAAACAAAGCTCTCGTTGAATGCGGGAGTTTCGTTTCTGATTTCAATGGTCATTTTTCTCTGCATGTTTGTTCACCTCGCTTTCGCAGAAAACAAAAAAGGCCGGTCACAGATGAATGAATCAACTGCAACCGGCCTCTCCAATGAAGATTTTTCTTATTCAATTGTATTTCCTCCTAAAGCATTCTGCATAGTGCCTCTGCCGTGGAGTAGCTATCCTTGCCGTTTCGAATTACAAGCGCAATTCCCATGATCAAAAGCTCTACACAAGGAATGGCCACACTGTTCCCAAGCGCCTTATATCTGGCAGAGTCAGAGGCACCGGGGATATCTGTCCAACCATCTGGATATCCTTGCAGTCTCTCACACTCAATGGGCAAAAGTCTTCGGATCAATTGCGTGGGGGCAGGTACAGATTCCGTTTCAAGTATGAGGTCCGTGGCGTCTTTGTATTGCCTTGCACTTTCGGTGCTGGCCACATCATCTCCCCGGAAGACATCTGTCCGCTGTCGCGCAAAAACTGCATGATGATCTGTCGCGGTCAGGGTGAATGAAATATCCTCATCAATCCCGAGGCCATTTCCTCCATTTTCAGGTTTCCGATCAATGGCGTTTCCTGTAATGCAAAAAGGGATATCCTTTGCCACCAGGGGTGTGTTGTTTCCTCCGGTTCCATAGCGAGCTGCCATAGTTGGCGCAACGTCATAGGGTCCGGTGTATCTGGCATCAATGCCGTGGTTTTCGAACACCAACGGCTGGTGGCCATGCTCTTGAGCGCGCAGCGTTCCTGAAACTTCTTCGCTACACTCCATAACCTTTCCACCTTGGTCGTTCAGGCATAGAATTGGGAGCATAACCGCACTAGATTTCCCTCCGGCCTTGAGCGTTGGCGCGCATTCGACCTGGTAACCGATATCTTGAGCAGTTGAGGATGACTCTGGAAGAAAGCCCACCGGTGCCTGCGTAATAAAGGTTTGCATTTCTGTTTCTGAAGAGGAAGTCAGGGCAACGGACTTGTCTTTGAGGTATCTGGCCTCACGGCGCTGGTTGATTGCAAACGCATTTGTCCTCTCGGGAAGGTTTCCACGCGAGGTATCCAGCCCCGCCTGTATTCGGAGCGCTTGCTCCAGCTGCCACGGCAGTTCTTTACCTCGCTCCTCAGCTCGTCTGAGGATTCCGAGGCAAGCCGTTTGGCTCAAATAGTATCTGGATGGGGCTGAATCCACTAAAATCTGCGATAAGGAAGATGCGACGACGTCTTTGGGGCACTCCGAAGTATTGAGCGTCCCAGGTGGTCCAAGCCACACAGGATTGTACTCCCAGCACGGCCCCAGTATATTCCCAGCGCCCGGTCGGAGGTCTAACAACATGAAGCTGTGGTTCCTCAACATGGAGGAACTCTTCGAGGACCGCTTGGAAGTCATCCCCGGTGGCCGAACTGAAAGCACCGGGGACATTTTCCCAGCATCCAAATCTGGGTCGAACAGCATTACCTGTCCGGCCTCGTTTTCGATCAGCATTTCTCATCTCCTTGATTACCCGAATCTGTTCCATGAAAAGGCCAGAACGCTCTCCGGCCAGACCAGCCCTTGCGCCAGCGACACTGAGATCCTGACACGGGCTGCCCCCGCATATGATATCCACAGGGGGAAGTTCTGCTCCGTTGAGCTTTGTAATGTCACCGACGTGGAGCATTGCGGGGAAGTGAGTCTTAGTCACCTCGATGGGGAAGGCTTCAATTTCGCTTGCCCACAGCGGCTCGATTCCACTTCGCACTGCTGCCAGAGGGAATCCTCCAATTCCGTCGAACAGACTCCCCATGGTTATTGGTTCCATGACTTACATTCCCATTATGGGGCTTTCACTTTTTTCAGAGATAACCTCGCCTTGCTCCTCTAGAAGCTCAGAATCGGTTAGCTTGCGAAAACTGTCCTCTCCAGGCACAAGCGCGAGTGACCTTCCGTTATCCCACTTCATATGGATCTGACCGATGTCATCGACTACCTCAACAGTCCCTCTGGTTCCGGAGGGCACAGGTGCCCACGGATCTTCCATGCTGAGGAGCATTACCCGCGTACCAGGTGGGTAGCTCTCTTTGATACGCTGCGCTTGTCGCCTTAAGCGCTCCCAGTCATTCATCTTGGTCCTCCTTCCTCTTTCTGTTGCTATTTGCTGATACCCTCATTCAGGCATATTTATCACCACTCCCTCCCATATGCCAAACTCCAGAAAACCTAGTGTTTTCAAGGGAAAGAGGTTAAGTGTACATTTGTATACTTAACCTCTTTGTTCACAGAAATTTAATAAATAGGGTAACAAAAAAGGGGCGATTTTCACGGAAATAACCCGCAAAAACCGCCCCTAAAACGCCTCCGTGTCAGTTCAAGTCCTCCCTGGACCTTCATTTTGGCTTTGGATATCTCTCGGTTCCCATTCAAAAAATGGGCGACAAAAAACCCCGAAACCGTTGAAGTTTCGGGGTTTTTCGCTGTGGTATCTTTTTTGGTGCCACAACATGGTGCGCGAGGCGGGACTTGAACCCGCACGCCCGGAGTGAGCACTAGAACCTGAATCTAGCGAGTCTGCCAATTCCACCACTCGCGCAT